>OLRU01000227.1_pt1 | contig 70975 bp, 66 predicted proteins | sample 1672961 | NCBI WGS metagenome assembly OLRU01 (sample SAMEA3136741, study PRJEB25190) | human gut metagenome | biome: human gut; feature: human-associated habitat; material: faeces | place: Austria | collected 2013
GGGTTTGCGGCATGTGTCGTCATAGCTCAGCTGGATAGAGCACTCGCCTCCTAAGGAGTGCATATACTTCTACCCTAAGGGAAACGGCATCGAGTTCGAATTGATTTCGGAACGGTCAAAACTGACAGAAAACCTTTACCCTAAAAGGTGATAGGTATGATGTCAAAAAAATATTATCTTTATGTTGGTTACCAGTCAAAAAAATGGCTGTTACCATAGATTCGGTTATCTGACCGAGAGGCTGAAAACCCAGTGTTTAAGCCAAAAATCAGAGAATGTCTCTGTAGCTCAGTGGATAGAGCGGTGCCCTCCTAAGGCACGTCAGCGGAGGTTCGACTCCTCTCAGGGACGGGCTACTAAGAGCGGGAATTGTTAGCAAAAATTGCTAAAACAGTTCCCGCTCTTCTCATTTTCTGAACGAATTACAGCATACAAATGAATGATATTTCTGCTAACACATCATAGTTTTTGTTAGCAGACTGCTAACAGATTTACCCCTATTGCTAACAGACGGATCAGAACGCTCTGCTAACATCCGGGCAGTGATTACTGATAGTTCTGGAACAACATAGTAAAAGCGGGTAAAAGTATAAAACCATCTGGCGGGATATTTTTCCGGAGAACAGCTATTAGCAGAACAATAGAGATTACATATTTTTGTCAAACGAGAAGCTCGTTTGGATCAGATTTACTAAGATCTGGTCTGAACGAGCTTTTTCTATTTCGTAGAAAGGAGGCAGTGATGGAAGAAAAGGAAAAGATCATTGAAATTGAGATTGAAAGGCTTAAAGACTTTAAAGAACATCCATTTCAGGTGAAAGATGATGAAGAAATGAGACAGCTCAAAGACAGCATCAGTGAATATGGCGTATTAAATCCATTGATTGTAAGACCAAGACCGGAAGGTGTCTACGAAATCATTTCCGGTCACCGGAGAAAATATGCCTCACAAAAACTTGGTTACACCAAACTTCCTGTGATTATTCGAGTAATGACAGATGAAGAAGCTATTATTGCGATGGTAGATTCTAACCTGCAACGAGAAAAAATAAGCCACAGTGAAAAAGCTTATGCTTACATGATGAAAAATGAGGCATTGAAGAGAAAGGGTGGACGAAAACGTAGCCAATCCGGCCACCGATTAAAAGGCAAAAAGACAGTTGAACTGATCAGTGAGGCAAGTGGTGACAGCCCAAAACAAGTACAAAGGTACATTAAAATAACCGAACTGATACCTGAACTGATGCAGCAATTGGATGATGGAAATATCGGTTTTAATCCGGCTGTCGAGATTGCTTTTCTGAAAAAAGAAGAACAGAAACAACTTTTGGAGGCTATGGATTACGCGCAGTCTTCTCCCTCTCTGTCCCAGGCACAGAGGATAAAGAAATTGAGTAAGGAAGGAAAATTGAGCCTGGAAAAAATGGAAAACATCATGAGCGAAATAAAAAAGGGAGAAATTTCAAGAGTAACTTTTACAAATGAGCAGCTTCACAGATATTTTCCACAGGAGTATACAGCAGAAAAGATGAAACGTGAGATCCTGGCAATATTGAAGATCTGGATGGAACAATACTGGGAGAAATAATAGGAGGAACAAATATATGTTTAGAGTAATTTCAATCGCAAATCAAAAAGGCGGAGTCGGCAAAACGACAACGGCGGTCAATCTTGGAATCGGATTAGCACGAAGTGGGAAAAAAGTTCTGTTGATTGATGCAGATCCACAAGGTAGTCTGACTGCAAGCCTCGGTTATGTAGAACCGGATGAGATCCATGTTACATTAGCAAATATTCTGACGGCTGTGATCAATGGTGAAGATGTAAATCCTTCCGATGGCATACTGCATCATGAAGAAAATATCGATCTGCTTCCTGGGAATATAGAACTTTCAGCTTTGGAAGTTCTTATGGGGAATGTGATGAGCAGAGAGCTTATCCTAAAAGATTATATTGAGATGATGCGATCAAGATACGATTATATCATAATTGACTGTATGCCCAGTCTGGGAATTATGACAATCAATTCACTGGTTGCTTCGGATTCTGTGATTATCCCAGTACAGGCGGCTTATCTTCCGGTAAAAGGATTAGAACAGCTGATCAAGACGATCCATATGGTGAAGAAAAGATTAAACCGGAATCTGATGATCGATGGGATTCTCCTGACAATGGTAGATTTCAGAACAAACTACGCAAAAGACATTGCCTTAAAGTTACGTGAAACTTATGGAACAAAGATAAAGATCTTTGATAATGTCATTCCTTTATCTGTAAAAGCGGCAGAAACAAGCGCGGAAGGGATAAGTATTTATTCCCATAGCCCTAAAAGTAAGGTATCCAATGCATACAGCAATCTGACACAGGAGGTTTTAAGCAATGAAAAATAGAAGCGGTGAAAAGATCAAATTATCAGGGATTGATGAATTACTTGGCGTAGTAAATGAAGAATCAGCAATGGAAATAGATATTGCAAGTATTCATCCATTTGCAGGACATCCCTTTAAAGTGGTTGATGATGAGAAAATGCAGGATCTGGTAGAAAGTGTCAGAGAAAATGGTGTAATCACTCCGGTATTGATTCGTCCTACAGCGGGAAACCAATACGAAATGATTTCTGGACATCGTAGGATGCATGCTGCAGAACTGGCTGGGTTATCTACGATTCCTGCTATCGTAAGGGATATGACAGATGACGAAGCCGTAATTGCTATGGTAGACGCTAACATCCAGCGTGAAGAACTACTGCCAAGTGAAAAGGCTTTTGCCTTTAAGATGAAAATGGACGCAATAAAACATCAAGGAATAACCTTTGGACATGATGTCCAAAAGTGGAGTCATGAAGAAATTGGTAAAGAGAGTGGGATGAGTGGCAGACAGGTTAATAGATATATAAGACTAACGGAACTTGTTCCAGAATTATTGGATTTAGTAGATTGTAAAAAAATCAATTTAACTTTAGCAGTTGATATCTCTTATATAGACAAAGAAATACAAAAATGGATCTATGAATATATCCGGGATAATGGTTTTATCAAACCGAACCAGATTACAGCATTGCGGAAACAGTTAGAGACAGAAACGATAAGTCAGAACTTTATGATTTCTATTTTTAACAATGCTATCGCCCCGAAAAAAACGAACCGGAAAATCACGTTATCAGAAAAGAAACTGACAAAATATTTTCCACCAGAGTATTCACAGGAGCAAATGGAAAAGGTAATTGAAACCTTACTTGAGGAATGGACGAAAAGACAGGAGGGATAATCCTATGAAGTTTAGATATTTTTATGGATCGAGTGCAGATCAGTATTCTTTCATCAGAATTCCAAAACTGTTAATCACAGATAATCAGTTTTCAGAACTGACAATTCAAGCCAAGATGCTGTACGGTCTGTTGTTGGACCGTATGGCAATGTCCATAAAAAATAAATGGGTAGATAGCAAAAACAGAGTTTATGTTATTTATCCGATTGCTGAAATACAGAATGATATGCATATTACCAGGAGAAAGGCAATGGAATGTCTGGCTGAATTAGAGCGAAAAGGATTGGTTGAAAAACAAATCCGAGGATCCGGAATGCCGAATCTTTTATACATAAAACAATTTGTGGCAGCATGATGCCAGAAGTGCCCAAAATGGAACTTCAGAAATATTGAGGAAGGAGGAACGTATGGATAAAAAAGTATCATTTCATTATTTTTACGGATCACAGGCAGATCAATACAGTTTTTACAGAATACCGAAGGCATTATTCCAGGATGAATATTTCCGTGGTTTATCCAGTGATGCTAAAATTCTGTATGGCCTGATGCTGGATAGAATGTCACTTTCCATTAAAAATCAGTGGTTTGATGAAAAGAACCGGGCATATATCTATTTTTCCATAGAAGATATTATGGAACTGCTGAATTGCGGCAGAAATAAAGCAATTAAATCCATGCAAGAATTAGATGAAGAGAATGGAATTGGGTTGATCGAGAAAAAAAGGCAGGGGTTTGGAAAGACCAATATCATCTATGTGAAGTCCTTTATGCTGGAGGAGGCAAAACAGGAATCGGAGCTGTCTGATACAGAGAAGTTTATAAATCAAACGAATGAGGAAAAAGGAACAGATACAGAAGTTTATAAAACAAACTTCAAGAAGTCCCAAAAACAAACTTCAAGAAGTCCTGAAAATAAACTTCAAGAAGTTTACATTTCAAACCCTAATTATAATAACTCTAGTTATAATAATATTAGTGATAATGAATCATATCCTATCCAATCTGAGGAGAATAGATTTGATAACGATAATAAAGCATACATACAAGCCTATGAAGAACTGGTGAAAGAGAACATAGACTATGAGTCCTTACTGATCAGTCATCCCGTCCAAAAAGATTTAATACAGGGAATCTATGAGATGATCCTTGAGACGGTTTTGTGTCAGAATGAAAAAATCCTGATCGCCAGTAATTGGTATCCGGCAGAGTTGGTGAAGAGCAAATTTTTAAAGTTGAATCACTCTCACATTGAGTATGTTCTGGAATGTTTCAGGAGAAATACCACCAAGGTAAAGAATATAAAAAAATATATGCTTGCAGCATTGTTTAATGCACCCAGTACGATTGACGGATATTATACGGCGGAAGTAAATCACGATATGCCCTGGTTGGCTTAGTGGAAAGGAGAAGAGTAAATGTTTATTATCAAATTTTTTTTAAAATTATTATTGGTTCCAGTTTGGTTGATCTTGACATTTATCTGTTTAGTGATTGGTTTATTTGTCACTATTTACGGAACCGGAAGATCTATTGCAGCATTGATTCTTTCTGCACTCTTTTTGGGAGTAATCTTCTGTTATCATGATTGGATACAGGCCATTCTTCTGATTGTGATATACATATTTTTATTTGCTATCTTGTTTATAGGTGTTGCAATGCAAGCTTATCTGGAACATTTAAGAAATAAAGTGGTAGATTTGATTTTGTCATGACAGAGTGCACAGAGAGAGGTGTTTTCATGGGTTATATTAAGGGAATCTTTGAAAGAGCAACAATACAAGGAATATCGGATTATCTTTTATTTGGATCCGGTCCGGAAAGAGACGAAAGAAGTTACGAGGAACGGCTGGATGAACCATATAGACGGTTTGCAAAGGCTGTTGCAAAGTATGATAAAAATCCTTCTTCCGAGTTACTTGACTTGTCGAATGAAGTAACCAGCGAAACTGCCGCTGTATATATGGAAATTGGGTTACAAATAGGATTTTTGTTAGCACAGGATATGATTAAGATCTTGAGTAGAGAAAAAGAAATGATACCGAAACAGGACTAAACGGCTTTTTATGTTGGCAGACAGGATAAACCTCAGACAAATATATTTGAAGTCAAAAATACCTGTCGCAATGAGCTAAAATTGTGAAAAGTGATACCGAAATGTGACCATATTTTTCTTCTCTGTATTTGCTATTGGAGAGACATCAAATTTCTTGCATTCTGTGATATTCATTCCTGAACAGAAGAAAGAATGAAGGAAAGAAAAGTGTCCCTATGAGGGAAAGAAAAGTATCCCTATGAGGGAAAGAAAACTGTCCTTATGATGGATAGAAAAGTATCCCCTAATAAAATGAGTAATAGTTACTTTATATATAGTCAAATAAAGAGAGAGAATTGGACATATAGAAAAGGGGGATAAGCTCAAATAATGGTTATCCCCTTTTATTCATACCTACTGGAATAATATTTTTAAGAGATTTTATCTTCTTCGATATAGATCATCAGTTCACCGATATCAACCTTTAAGTAATGGCAGAGCTTGCATACTAAACCGGCATCAATCCTTTGGAATTCATTTCTACAGTAACGATTAAAATTGGCTCTTGGAATATCTAGGTCTTTGCAAATCTTGTTTTTGGAAATACCTCTGGCTTCCAGGAGCTTCTCTATCTGGAATTCTATTTTTCCATAATTCATATCCATACCCCTTTACTATGATACAGAAATTATATATAATAATTTCCTGAAAAATAATTCACTATACAGTACCTTACTGAATAGCTAATAGCACATATGAGGGATGGGATAAATGAAAATAACAAAAAGGTATTTTGATCAATCGCAAAGAGAATATGAGGAAATAGAAAGAAAATTAGAGCTGGAAAAGCAGGGAAAAACTGCTGAAGAGTTGGCGTATGAAAAACGAATGGTAAGTGAAGAAGGAAAGGTGTTGTTTGATAAAATAAAAAAAGCAGAACAAAATACTCTTTTTATTCGAAATAAAGAAAAATACGATCATTTTGTAATGCTGTATAAAGGCGCTATAAAGATGGCGGAATTATTGGGATTAAATGTTGAAATCAATACGGAAAATCCGTATCATGCAACGATAGAATTCGAAACAAATAATTTTTATCTGGTAAAGGATGTTTCAAGGGAATATCATGTATTGACCGGTATGCTATTTGCTCATGCAGATGATGTATGGATAGATAAGAAAGAAAATCTTATACGGATTATTTTTTTCTTTCAAATCAATGATAGGGTACAAAAATAGGTTGATATAAACAGAGACAGGTAGGATATATCACCTTTCTGTCTCTGTAGTGTTTTATTTTGCTAAGAAGTTGCTGTTGATGTCCAGTGGCATATTATATTTCTGCCCTCTTTTCATTAGGCTGTAAAGTTTGAAACTCATCAATTCTGGAGTCGCGTAAAGAGAACTGCAGAAACTGAAGTAATCCAGATCCTCCTGTTTCGATAAGGCAGCGACGTCTTCATCCTGGATCAAAAGATCTGCAGCAAACAGATTTGCCTGATACTCGGTCTCGTTAATCATATTATAGAGCCGATTATCAGACATTGGAGCCATTTTGAGTTGTGAGCGGTGAAGCGTGATATGCCCCAGCTCATGAGCGGCCACGATCCGTTTCTCTTCTTCAGAAAGAAAACTGCTAAGCATGACATAGATGGTCTGGCAGCTCATAAAACAATAGCCTTTTAATCGATTGTAACGAGAAGTCTCTCCTACGATCACGTGTAGACTTTTTAATATTTCTATCGGATCCCTGGTCTGAAATTTTTTTACCAGAGATTCTGTCTTTTTGTATATATAATCATTTCCCAAATAAATCACCCCGCATATGTAATGAACCCCTGAAATTAAGAATACTGTTTAGATTACCAGTATCACTATATCAGATAGCATGTCCTATAAAATGTACACATTATTCCTGCGGGGTATCCTTCAAATATTTCTTTGGTGTAAATTTTTTTGCACGTTTTTTTGAATCCAGATAGAGCATCTGGATCTCGTCCATAAAAGCTGTCTTGTCATCGTCTGACAGCTCTCCGCCGGCAAACATAGCAGCAGCCTGTTCCAGTATCTGTTGTGCCTGTTTTGCGCCTCTGGATCCGTACTGTTCTGTAGCCTCTGTCACAAAAGACACGTCCTCCGTCATCAAATAAGAAACATCACATCCCAGAATATCCGCAAGCTTTTGATAAAGTTCATGCTGTTTTGGATAACGGCCTTCTATCTCCCACCCCCGAATGGTACGAAGAGAAACACCAATGGCATTGGCAAGCTGAGTCTGGTTCAGGTTTTTTGCTTTTCTTAAATTTTTTATTTTCTCACCGAAAGTCATAACAATACCTCATTTCTAAGCGGTCTATCTAGGACAAAAGTGTGTATCCTGATCAAAAAAGGAAATCACTTGCCTATTCTTTCATGTTGCCTCTTGACAACAGGCAAATATTTGCCTATAATTTGAATCACAAGAAAGGGGCAACTACTTGCCTATAATATAATTGATATTTCCTTTTTTGTCAATAAAAATCCAACGGAATTGCCTGTTTAGGAGAATTCTATTTTGGAATAATGACAAAATCTCATAGGAAATATAAAAATAGGCAATATCGGGTAGAAAGGTAAATGGTTATGGGACGTCAGAACTATTATATATGCATTGATCTGAAATCTTTTTATGCATCTGTGGAATGTGTGGAAAGAGGGCTTGATCCATTTCAGTCCAATCTTGTTGTGGCAGATCCTGAACGGTCCAAATCTACGATCTGTCTTGCTATTACTCCGGCAATGAAGCGCCTGGGAGTAAAAAACCGATGCCGGATCCATGAAATACCGGATCACATCAAATTCATAACTGCTATGCCAAGGATGCAGCTTTATCTGGATTACTCGGCTCGGATATACAGTATTTATCTCAAGTATGTCTCAAAGGAAGATATCCATGTTTACAGCGTGGATGAGTGTTTTATAGATGTCACGGAGTATTTACAATTTCATCATATGACACCGAAAGAACTGGCCTTTGAAATGATGAGAGCTGTAAAAGAAGAAACAGGGATCACTGCAACAGCAGGCGTGGGAACGAATCTTTATCTTGCTAAGATTGCAATGGATATCCTGGCAAAACATGCAGATGATCATATTGGAGTACTGGATGAAATTTCATATCGGGAACAACTCTGGGATCATCAGCCTCTCCGGGATTTCTGGCGGATCGGATCACGGACAGAAAAAAAACTTGCCGGTTATGGCATCCATACGATGGGAGACATTGCACTGGCATCCATATCATCAGAGGATCTTTTATATAAGATTTTTGGAATAGATGCAGAGCTTCTAATCGATCATGCTTGGGGATATGAATTTTGCAGGATGTGCGACATTAAAAATTACCATACGGAAGAACACAGTCTTTCCAATGGTCAGGTATTGATGCGAAATTATAAGTATGAGGAGGCTGTTGTTATTGCCAAGGAGATGGCAGATGTGCTTGCCCTGGATCTGTTGGAGAAAGGATTGGTTGCAAGTTCTATCACACTATGGATTGCTTATGATCACCGATATGGTCAGGAGCCCTCTAAGGCAACAGAAAGATTTTTGGATCCTACAAACAGCTCCAAATCTATCATAGGTGCAGTAGAAAAAATGTATCGGAAGATCACAGATCCTCATACGGGAATCCGGCGTGTGGAAATTTCTGCAAATAAGGTTCTTCCGGAAAGCTATATGCAGTATGATCTGTTTTCCTCTTCCTTTTCCCAGGAAAAAGAAAAAAGTTTGCAGAAAGCAGTATTGGAAGTAAAGAAGCGGTACGGAAAGAATGCAATCATGCGAGGCGTAAACTTGCTGGACTGTTCAACCTATCGGGAAAGGAACAATCAAATTGGAGGACATAAAGCGTAAAGGAGATGATGCGATATGATGGCACAATATCAGCGGATCATGTATTTACAAAGACCTGTTTCAAAGCGGTATCCTATGGCGGTGGAACGAAGGGCAAAACAATTTGCTCCATTTGCTGCATTAAAAGGATTTGAAGAAACCATAAGAGAAAAAGAATTTATTTATGAAATGAAAAGAGTTTTACCGGAGGAAAAGAAAAATGACCTGGATATGAAATTGAAAATTTTGAAACCTGGTATGGAGATCCAGGCAGAATACTTTGAAGAGAATGTAAAAAGACCGGGATATGGGCAGTATCATACTGTCAAAGGCAAAGTAGATTTTTATGATCCTTCGGTCTATCTCCGCATAGGAAATGTGGAAATCAATATCCACAGTCTCTTTGATCTGTCTGGGGATAACTTTGAAGTATTGGAATTACCTTGTTGAAAAATGATCCGCAAAGATCAGAGAGTAATTTTTCTGGGAGTGGGACCAGAAAGATATCCTGAAAAATGCGGCGGATCTACAAAGCAGATCTGTAATTGTGATATCATGTCTGCCCGCGCAGCTTTGGCGCTATTCGGAATGGGCAGCATGGAAAGCTCTGGCGGATTTGATTTCCCTTTGATCCGTTGAGTAATAAAAGGAAGTATGAATTATTGCTTAAAGGAGGGCTTGGGCCTATGGGAACTGATTTTTATAAGTGGCACGTTCACTGCCCTGTTTGCGGAGCTTTTCTGGAGAAGAGTTCACAGAGCGATTCGGAGGTGGATTGTAAAAAATGTAAGAGTACAGTAGAAGTTTTGGTAAAAGAGGATATCGTATCTGTTCGTCCTATGATTATCAGGGATGATAAATTAAAAGAAAGAATCAGAGTTTATTCTCAAAAGATTATGAATCCGTAAGAACTGAATAAGTTGAGCTGCCAGGAAGAGTGGTGAATTTGGCTGGAACCATCAAGACCGCACCAGGCAGCAAGAGTTTGTCAAGGAGCTGAACCTGACTGGAATCACTAAGAGCCCGGCAAAACATTTACGTGTAGCACACAGTTTATGAATGTAATCGTATGTGCTGAAGAATGCGTATTTGTTTTGCCGGGTTATTTTATTTCCAATTTCAGCTTTTTTCTCACTATTACTTAAGTAAGGAGGGATGTTTAAGAGCTTCGGGCTTCCGTTTAAAAAAAAACGGGTGAGTCCGAGGCTTATTGTAGTGCCTGAATATCAGGATATCTCAAAACGTGCATTTGGACTGCCCGTAGCCGTAAGGCAGAAAGGTGGTCCATATGTTGACATTAAGAGAATTAAGAAACCTGATAACTATCGCGGAGTGTCCGAAACGAGTTCCCACCCCAAAACAACTGAAGGAGTCTGGTATAGAAGTTATTGCAAAAGAAATGATTGATAAGGAGACCTGGATCTGTGTATATGCCAATGGTCTTGTTCAGTACAGGGTTGGAAAGCGCTATACGGTCTTCTCAATAATAGCTTGTGGTGCTTATGAATATGAGAGTGTAAATAATGAATCAAAGGTATACAGAGCTTCCTTCTTTGAGGATGAAAGATGGTATATCCGGCTGATCATGGAAGGTGAAGACCGGATGGCAGAAACGCAGGAAAAAAGAAAATTAAGAAATAAAGTATTTTCCTATGAGCAGATCATAAATGACTTTGGAGACATAGCAGATCCCAGTGAAGATATATTGGAGGTCCTGATTAAAAAAGATTTGGCAATGGAATTATTGGAACAGCTGACGGAACGACAGAGAACGGTGGTTTACCTTAGGTATTTCTATCAGTTGAACCAGAAAGAAATAGCTGATTATCTTGGAATCTCTCAACAGAGAGTATCCGAAATTTTATCGAGAGCTAAAGCTGTTTTGACAGCATATACAAAAAAATATCAAAAATTTTTTGTTTAAGTCCTGTATATAGAGGCCGGCCAGTTGGGTTAAGTGAGGGGGGAAAAAAATAATCCTTCTCGCGAACCTTGAAAACTGAATAGCCTGCCCAGAGTGATATCTGATCTGAATGTGCATTTTAGCGTATCTCTTCAGAGAAAACGTTCCGGAATAATTGGAAACCGGGACAGGAACGGATCTGGGAAAGAAAACAGGAAAACTCAAACTTAAATCTAAAATCAAATGTCTGATTCATAAAGATGATGACAGTAGAAACAGTGTGGCGGTATTCGTTTTCCAAAATGGGTACCGCCATATTTTTGTACTGTTATCCCGGCTTTACTCTTGAGAGCCGATTGTCCCAGACAGTGCAAGTAAAAGGAAAGGAGGAAAATGCAAAAAGATAATATTGTGAAAAGAAAAAAGAAACTTGAAAACCGATGATTCAGAAAGGATTTAAGAAAATGAGAAAGAAAGGAAAAGCAAGAAAATTGATATCTGGCTGTCTGGCATTGGTATCCTTATTGTCTACTACCCTCTCTCCTGTCATGACATATGCAGCTGATCCTGCAGAAGAGAGGATTCCCTATTATGAAGAGGTCAAAGAACAGCTGGATGCAGATGAAGTTGTAACAGCACAGGATTATGAGGTTGCGGTAGGTTCATCCTTTGACATTGCTTCTGATTTTTCCGGGATTGAGATTCCGGATGAGAAAAAAGTAAAAGTGAGTTTCCATGAAGCGCAGAATGAATCTGGAGATGCTTTTCAGACTGACCACGAAGATACGTATCAGGCGGTATATTATGTAGAACCTCAGACAACCAATCATCCAAAGTATCAGATCAGTAGAAATATCACTGTAAAAGAAAAGCAGACAGATGAAAAAAACCTAGCAGATGAAGTCCATTCTTCCGAGGACGATTCCGGTGATGAGGAAGATGCAGCTTCGGATGAGGAGGCATCCATAACTGAATCAGAATATGCCATTTCTTCAAAAGAAAAACAGGTGACGGAGCAGATGGACGTTCTGTCTGAAAAGGAACTGGATGCAGCAATTGAAGAAACAGAAAACCAGAAAACTGTGGATGAGGAAAGCGGACTGTCTCTTGGAGAAGTCCTTCTGCAGGCGGAAAGCCAGGGCGTGGACATTCAAGGTCTGAATAGTGGAGAAAGCGTAAGCTTTACTGCACAAGCTCCTATGGCACGATCTGCAAGAGCAGCATCCCAGACAGTAACAATTACGCAGGGCTCTTGGTATTATTATGCTGATTACGGTCTTGGATCTTATTTGACCGCACCGTTTACCGTGTCATTTGGTAATGTAAAAGCCACGGCATACTGTATTCAGCCGTCTAAACCTGGCCCAGGAAGCGGAACCTATCAGATTACAAAGCTGGAAGGAAATAAAGAACTGGCCAAGGTATGTTATTACGGAACAGAAGCTTCCGGATCGGCATACTTTTTTAACAACCACCATACGGACTTTTCAGCAGGAAAACGATTTATCATCACACATCTGGCTGCCTCTTATGCGAATGGAAGCAGTGATGCATTTTACGGAACAAACAGTACCGGTGAAGCATTGGCTATGGAACTCTATCATTATGCAGTGAGCCAGCCGGAAATTCCGGATGTGGAAATGTCATTCTCCAATGCGAATGTAACCGCCTATGCGGACGGCGATCAGCAGCGGACCGAAAATATTACTTTTCATGCATCCGGTCAGCAGACGATCACAATGGATCTTCCGGATGGAGTAAAGCTCCATAACATCAGTACAGGAAAGACAAGCTCTGCAGGAGCAAAGGTTACGATTTCGGGAGGTACAAAATTTTACCTGACTGCCCCGCTTACCCAGACAAAGGATGTATCCGGAACCTGGTCTGCTAAGATGCAGGGAAGCATTACCAAAGACTATTCTGCTTATAAGATTACGACAGATGGTGATACCCAGGATCTGGCACTGGTATTCGGAGAAGGTGTGGAAGACAAAAAGTATGTCAGTCTTTCTGTAAAATGGTTGGAACTTGCAAAAGTAGAAATTATCAAAGTAGATTCCCGTCATGAAAATGCAAGGCTTTCAGGTGCGGTATTTGGAATCTACAGTGATCCGGAATGTACCAAACTGATCACAGAAATGCCAGCAACGGATCAAAATGGATCTTCTGTTGCGGAGATCGTGAAAACACAGGATACCGTGTATGTAAAAGAGATCAAAGCTCCGACAGGATATCGATTGAACACTTCTTCTTACAACGTGAAACTGGTGGCAAATCAGACAACATCCGTAACCGTTCCCGATGAGGAGCAGCTTGGTCAACTGACAGTTTATAAAAAAGGACAGGTACTGACCGATGCAGTTGTGACAGAGGAAGGAGTTACCTTCCAGTATGAAAACCGGCGCCAGGAAGGAGCGGTATATAATGTTTATGCCGGTGCAGATATCAAGACTGCATATGGAGCAAAAGTATACAGTAAAGGGGATCTGGTAAAAGAAAACCTGAAGACAGATTCCAATGGTGCGGTAGTATTAAAGAACCTTCATTTGGGGACCTACGAGATCCGTGAGGTTCAGGCTCCGGAAAATTATTATAATGCTGGTGAGAAGAAAACGGTCACACTCTCCTATGCCGGGCAGAATGTAGAAGTTGTTTTTTCAGAAACGACTTTTATCAATGAACGCCAGAAAGCGGAAGTGTCGGTGGTGAAAAAGGACAAAGATACTTTGAACCCTCTGGACGGAGGGATATTCGGACTGTATGCCGGCAGCGATATCAAGAATGATGATGGGACTGTGGTGGTACCGAAAGGAACATTGATTGAAAAAATAACTACGGATGAAAAGGGAACTGCAGTATTTACAGCAGATCTTCCAATCGGATTTTCTTATGACGTGAAGGAAATCCAGGCTCCGGAAGGTTATTTAAGAAATCTTCAGGACGTGTATTCCTTTACTTTTTCGTATACCAATGACAGTGAACCGAAAGTAGTATTTTTCCATACGTTCGTGAATGAGCGTGTCAATGCAAAGATTACCCTTCAGAAAAGGGATGCCGAAACAAATCAGACAGTTGCACAGGGAGATGCATCTTTGGAAAAAGCAGTGTATGGGCTGTATGCCAGAGAGGATATTGTGCATCCGGATGGAGCAACCGGCGTGATCTATAAAGCCGGAGACCAGGTAACAACCCTCACAACGGATGAAAAAGGGAAAGCTTCTGTAGAAAACCTGTATCTGGGAAGTTATTTCATTAAAGAAATCACACCGCCTGTCGGATATCTGGCAGACGAAAATGAGTATGATCTGGTGTGCGGCTACGAAGGAGACTTGACGGCTACTGTAAAACGCGAATGTGTCTCTTTGGAACAGGTGAAAAAGCAGCCGTTTGCGATCATTAAAGCAGCTGATAATGGGGAAACAGATGCCGATCTTCTTGCTGGTGCAGGATTTACGGCCTATCTGGTTTCGGATCTGGAAGTAAAAGAAGATGGAAGCTATGATCTGGAATCAGCAAAACCTGTCGTACTCGGAGAAAATGGAGCGACAGAGATCTTTACGGATGAAAAGGGATATGCCTGCAGTATCGCACTGCCTTATGGTACCTATCTTGTCCGCGAAACCACTACTCCGCACAATTATAAGCCGGTGGATGATTTTATCGTGCGGATCACAGAACATGATCCAAATACTCCGCAAGTTTGGAGAGTGCTTCTGGATGAGGAATTTGAGGCAAAGCTAAAGATCATCAAGCAGGATGATGAGACGAAAAAGGCAGTTCTTAGAGCGGGAACGGAATTTAGGATTTACGATCTGGACAATGAAGAATATGTAGAACAGGTCACAACCTATCCAACCACAATCGTTCATACCTCTTTCTTTACGGATGAGGAAGGTTATCTGATCCTGCCGCAAAATCTGAAGATCGGCCATTATCGGATAGAAGAAGTCACAGCGCCTCACGGCTATACATTAAATGAGAATTATTTTGAGATTGCAGTGGATTCCGATACCGCTTACCAGGTGGACAGTGTTTCCGGGGATGTGATCATTGAAGTGGTTTATGAGAATCATCCGGTCAAAGGACAGCTAAAGATTGTAAAACAGGGCGAAGTGCTGGACGGTTTCAGCAAGGACTTTGTTTACGAAGTGGAGAACCTGGCAGGAGCAGCCTTTGAAGTTTATGCTGCAGAGAACATTTATACTGCCGACTTCCAAAAAGATGCAGAAGGCAACCGTATTTTAGAGTATGCTGCCGGAGAACTGGTGGGAACAGTGACTACGGATGAAAACGGAGAAGCGTTCCTTTCTGATCTGCCGCTTGGAAGCTACCAGGTTAAGGAAGTGAAAGCTCCGGAAGGTTTTGTACTGAATGAGGAAGTGCAGACTGTCACATTTACTTACAAGGATCAGGATACACCCGTGATCGAGCAAGAGGCTATTTTCCAGAATGACCGTCAGAAAGTGGAAGTATCTGTAGTGAAAAAGGATGCTGAAACACAGGCGGCAGTTGCAGGTGCTGTGTTTGGTCTGTATGCCAAAGAAGATATCCTTGCACATGGAAAGGTAATCGTGAAAGCAGATCAACTGATCGGAAAAGCCTTGTCAGATGAAAACGGAAAGGCTGTATTTATGAATGACCTTCCTTTTGGAACGTATTATATCAGGGAAGAATCAGCACCGGATGGATATGTATCCTCTGACAAAGTAATCGAAGTATCAGCGGCTTATCAGGGGCAGGAAATTCCGGTAGTGGAACTAACTTCCGACTTTGAAAATGAACCAACTAAAATCGCAGTAAAAAAGACAGATCTTACGACTGGTGAGGAACTGGAAGGTGCAAAACTGACTGTTCTTGATAAGGATGGAAATGTGGTAGACAGCTGGACTTCTGTAAAAGGAGAAGAACATCTTATCGAACGTCTTACCGTGGGTGAAACTTACATATTACGGGAAGAACTGGCTCCTTATGGATATCTGAAAGCCGAAGAAATCACTTTTACCGTGGAGGATACGACAGAGCTCCAAAAGGTTGAAATGAAAGACGATGTACCGACAGGAACTTTGATCATCAATAAGAAGGGAGAGTTTCTAGAGGATGTCACACTTCTGGATGTCATTGGAGGCTGGATCAGCCATCTTTTTGAATATGTGACGGGTGCTTTGGAAGACGTAACGTTTGAAGTTTATGCATTGGAAGATATCAAAGCAGCTGATGGCGTCAGCGAGGATTATTATCAGAAGGATGAATTGGTGGCGGAGATCACCACGGATGGTTCCGGAATCGCAAAGCTTACAGATCTTCCTCTTGGAAAGTATTATGTGAAGGAAAAAGAAACTGCAGAAGGATTTGTTCTGGATGATAAGATACGAGAAATCGATCTGACCTATGTGGATCAGAATACCGCAGAAGTAACTTATTCTACAGACTGGCAGAATAACCGTCAGAAAGTAGAAGTATCCGTGCTGAAAAAAGAAAAGGATTCCGACAGAGTTCTGGAAGGTGCTGTATTTGCCCTGTCTGCAAAGGAAGATATCAAAAATCGAGACGGTGAAGTTATCTTGGAAGCAGGAACTGTAATCGAAGAAAAGGCAACAGATAAAGATGGTAAGCTGACATTTGAAGCGGATCTTCCGATTGGATTCGCCTATACGGTAAAAGAGACAGTTCCGGCCCCAGGGTTTGCATCAACAGATGAAGAGAAAGAATTTTCTTTCACAGCCGGAGAAACAGATCAGGAAAAGCTCACCTATGAGTTTACATTTGAAGACGAACCTACTGTTTTTGAATTTACGAAGACTTCTTTGACAGACGGTAAAGAAGTAGAGGGAGCAAAACTGACTGTCACTGATGAGAATGGAAATGTGATCGATGAATGGGTGTCCGGGAAAGAGCCACATATCATCAAGGAGCTCGTGGTTGGAAAAACATACACCATGACGGAAGTACTTCCAGCTCCGGGATATGTGACAGCGGAGAGCATTCAGTTTACAGTAGAGGATACTGCCGAAGTTCAGAAGATTGAGATGAAAGATGACGTGACTAAGGTGGAAATTTCTAAAACTGATGTTGCCGGTAAAGAACTTCCAGGGGCGAAACTGACAATCCTTGATGAAGAAGGAAATATAGTTGAAAGCTGGACTTCTACAGATCAGCCTCACTATATTGAGATGCTGCCGATCGGAACCTATACCCTACACGAAGAAACAGCACCGGATGGTTATCTGGTTGCGGAGGATGTAACATTTGAAGTGAAAGATACCGGTGAAATCCAGAAGGTTGTGATGAAAGATGAGGCTATTCCGACTGAAGAACCGGAAACACCACAGGATAAAACAAGCGTAGATGCTCCAAAAACAGGCGATTCTCAAAATGTTCTGTTATGGTTCATACTGCTTGGTATCAGCTTGTCGGCAGCAGGAGCAGCTGCTCTGTTAAAGAAACTTAAGAAATAAACAGATAAGGGAGAGTGGACTGCCGGAAATTCCGGTGATCACTCTCCTATTTTGTAACAGAAAGGAAAACAGGATTATGGGGAACAGAAAATTAGTTACCGATCCGAAAGCGGCACTTCCCGGACGGAAATATCAAAAGGACAAACCCTGGTCCTGCAGATATTGCTACTGGTGGAATAAAGGAGGATGTAAAGAAGAACAGTGCCGCTATCTGGTGACAAAAGAAAAGAAAAAAGACATCCCGCATGAGCTGGGAAACTGTAAAGGCTGCCCTTATGGACAGCACTTTCCATGTATAGGATATTGCATTGCAGCTTTATATCGTGAATTGGGAGCTACTGACAAGGAGGTGAAAGCTTGCAGGAAGAAGTAAATGAAAAAACGATCAGTCTTTGTGTCCAATGCAGCCGGATGACAGCCAGTGTTTTAAAAGCTGTTATGCGAAAGAGTCTGAATGATCTGGACAGAAAAAAACAAAAGCATGATCAGGTCAAACAGGCAGAAAAAAATGGACAAGCAAACGAAAAAGGCCGAAGAAAAGAACAGCTGCGACAGGAGAAAAAGACGCCGAAAGGGAAACAGACCATGCAGAATCTTATGGCAAAAGGAGCTCAACTGACTAATATCCTGATCACAGACGATAATATTAAATCTTTTGACAGGATAGCAAGAAAGTATGGGATTGATTACAGCCTGAAAAGGGATAACAGTGTCACGCCTCCGAAATATCTGGTTTTTTTCCGGGCAAAAGATGTAGATGTGATGACGGCAGCCTTCCGAGAATATACCGGAGTGACTATGAATAAGGCAAAGAAACCTTCCGTAAGAAAAAAATTGCAGCAAACAATCCAGCGGCTGGCAAAGCATCGGGAACGTATCAAGACCAGACAGAAAGACAGGGGGCAGGAACGATGAAACAACAGAAAGAAGGATTGCCAGTCAAGCTGAAAGGATTCGTGAAATCCTGGATTGGAACAACTTCTCTTCCACGTCTGATCATGATGAATGCTCCATATCTGTTCGTGTTTTATATAGCAGACAAAGGAGCCTGGTTGTTCCGGCATTGCATTGGGAAAAGTATGATCCAAAGACTGGGAACCATGCTGATGAATTTCCCACTGGCATTTACAAGCTGGTTTCCCAGCGTTCATTTGAATGATCTGACGGCAGGTGTAATTGCAGCAGTCCTCTTTAAGCTGGTGATCCTTTATCGGGGAAAGCATGCAAAAAAGTTCCGGCAGGGTGAGGAATATGGTTCTGCCCGTTGGGGAAATGCAAAGGATATAGAACCGTTCATGGATCCTGTCTTTGAGAATAACATTCTTTTGACAGAAACAGAACGGCTGACTATGAACAGCCGTCCGAAAGCACCAAAATATGCCCGGAATAAAAATGTGATCGTTATTGGCGGATCTGGGTCCGGTAAAACAAGATTTTATGTGAAGCCGAACCTGATGCAGATGCCGGAAAAAGTATCCTATGTTGTTACCGATCCAAAGGGAACAATCATTGTGGAATGTGGGAATATGCTTGTAAAGCACGGATATCAGATTAAGGTGCTCAATACCATCAATTTCAGTAAATCCATGCATTATAACCCTTTTCACTATATCCACAGTGAAAAAGATATCCTGAAGCTGGTAAATACGATCATTGCCAACACGAAAGGGGAAGGAGAAAAAGCTACGGAAGATTTCTGGGTCAAAGCTGAAAGGCTTTTGTATACTGCACTGATCGGTTATATCTGGTATGAAGCACCGGAGGAGGAACAGAACTTTTCTACCCTGCTGGAATTTATCAATGCCAGTGAGGCCAGGGAAGATGATGAAGAATTTAAGAATGCAGTGGATGAGTTATTTGACGAGCTGGAGGCGGAAAATCCGGAGCACTTTGCAGTCCGGCAGTATCGCAAATATAAGCTGGCGGCAGGGAAGACGGCAAAGTCAATCCTAATCTCCTGTGGTGCCAGACTTGCCCCATTTGATATTGCGGAGCTAAGAGAATTGACCAGTTATGATGAACTGGATCTGGATCTTCTGGGAGACCGAAAGACAGCAATGTTTGTTATCATTTCCGATACAGATGACACCTTTAATTTTCTTGTAGCTATCATGTACTCACAGTTATTTAATTTGCTCTGCGATAAAGCAGACGATGAATATGGAGGAAGACTTCCCTATCATGTCCGGTTATTATTGGACGAGTTCAGTAATATTGGTCAGATTCCGAAGTTTGATAAGTTGATTGCTACGATCCGAAGCAGGGAAATTTCTGCATCGATCATCCTGCAGTCTCAAAGCCAGCTGAAAACGATTTATAAGGATGCGGCAGAGACAATTCTTGGGAACTGCGATACGATGCTCTTTCTGGGGGGAAAAGAAAGTTCAACCTTGAAGGAAATTTCGGAAACTCTTGGAAAGGAAACCATTGATCTTTATAACACTTCTGATACCAGAGGTCAGAGCCCGTCATATGGTACGAATTATCAAAAAACCGGTAAGGAACTGATGAGTCGGGATGAACTGGCGGTGATGGATGGAAACAAGTGTATCCTGCAGCTGCGGGGTGTCAGACCATTTCTTAGCAACAAGTATGATATTACAAAACATAAACGGTATAAAGAACTGGCCGATTATGACAAGAAGAATACATTTGATGTTGAAGAGTATCTGGAACATAGGCTGGTATTCTCACCAAATACAGAGTTCGAATTATATGAGTATGATGTTTCAGAAGAAGGAATCACAACTTAATACTTTATATTTTGGGCGGTTCGTCTTTCCAGATGGACCGCTTTTCCTATGTTTTGTTGATGAATGGGGTGATGTTTTGAAAGATATTTTTTCAGATATGCAGGCGAAGATTGGTTGTATGTATATTTCTGATCTTCCGTATCACAAGAGGCGGGTCTGGCATGAGATGAAGAGAATCTCATTTGATGACTACGGCAGAAAGCAGCTTGAAGATTTTTCAATTTATGTATTTGGAGTAAGCTGGAGAATTTTACAAATGGTTATGGAACAGATCAAGGAGTAAAAAACATGAATGTTAAAATTCGTTCACCCTGTGGGTAGATAGTAGTAAAAAGAGGCCTGAATAAAAGGGAAAGGAGAGAAAAAACGCTGGCAGGCCATAAAAAACAGCGTTGGTTCAGAAAACAAAATGGCATTTTTCAGTAGTGCAATTACAATTCTGCAGACATTGGTTGTAGCGATCGGCGCAGGCTTAGGTGTTTGGGGAGTCATCAATCTGATGGAAGGATATGGGAATGACAATCCTGGCGCTAAGAGCCAGGGAATCAAGCAGCTGATGAGCGGCGGCGGTGTAATCCTGATTGGAACTCAGCTGATCCCTCTGTTAAGCGGCTTATTTTAGGAGAAAGGAGTAGAAATCCATGTTCGACCAGATTTTTGATGCGATTGAAGAATGGATGAGGGAACTCCTGTCGGGGGTCATTCATTCCAATCTGGACCGTATGTTTACAGATGTAAACCAAAAAACAGGTGAAATTGCGGTCCAGGTTGGACAGACTCCCCAAGGCTGGAACAGCAGTATTTTCAGTATGATCGAGACACTATCCGACACAGTGATCCTGCCGATTGCCGGGATCATCATTACATTTGTCTTGTGCTACGAACTGATCACAATGATCACAGAGAAGAATAATATGCATGACATTGATACATGGATGTTTTTTAAGTATTTTGTAAAGATGTGGATTGCAGTGTATCTGGTGAGCAATACATTTACGATCACTATGGCTGTCTTCGATGTCGGACAGAGTGTGGTCAGTTCAGCCGCAGGACTGATCAGGGGAAGTACCGCTATTGATATTAGTTCGGTCCTGACAGATCTGGATGCGACTTTAGAATCCATGGAAATTGGAGAACTGGTCGTACTGGTGTTGGAAACCTTGATCGTCAGCTTCGGTATGAAAATCATGAGTGTTTTCATAACGGTTATTTTGTATGGCCGTATGATCGAGATTTATCTTTATACTTCAGTCGCTCCGATTCCATTTGCCACCATGACGAACCGTGAATGGGGGCAGATCGGAACAAACTATTTCAGAGGCTTATTTGCCCTTGCATTCCAGGCATTCCTGATGATGGTATGCGTGGCAATCTATTCCGTACTGGTGGCGGGCATCCAGTATTCGGATAATTTAAGCTCCTCATTGTTTGGAGTCATGGCTTATACAGTGGTCCTGTGCTTCAGCCTGTTTAAGACAGGAACTCTCAGCAAGTCGATTTTTAATGCCCACTAATCTTAGAGAAAGGAGAAATGGGAAATGGCATATGTCAGTATTCCAAAAGACCTGACAAAAGTAAAAAACAAAGTAGCTTTTAATCTTACCAAAAGACAGCTCATCTGTATCGGTGTCGGGGCAGCTATAGGAATTCCGGTCTATTTTTTGACTAGAGGAGTCCTAGGAAACAGCACTGCAGCTACGATCATGATACTGCTCATGCTGCCGGCCTTCTCATTTGCTATGTATGAGAAAGACGGCATGCATTTGGAAGAAGTTCTGCTACATGTGATTCGAGTTCGCTGGCTGCGTCCGGCAATCCGAAAATATGAAACGGAAAATGCATATGAGATGGATCTGTCCGTTTCGGCAACAAAGGAGAAAAAACCAAAGGAGGTGAAGCCGGTTGGCAGAAAAAAAGAATAGAAAAAGATATCTGGAAAAAAGAATGAAGCGTAAGGCCAGAAAGGAAGCGGCGAAAGCATCCAAATTGGAGAAAAAGAAGGAAAAGAAAAAAACAAATACCAACAAGGAAAGAACTGTTTCAAAGCCGATCCGAAAGAAGGAGGAAAAAAGAATCAGCGCCCAGAAGACGATTGCTTATAAAGAAATGGCTAGAGATGGAATCTGTAGGGTAAAGGACCAATATTATTCCAAAACAATCCGTTTTTCGGATATCAATTATCAGCTGGCACAGAATGAGGATAAGAGCGCAATCTTTGAAAACTGGTGCGATTTTCTGAATTATTTTGACAGCAGTATCCATTTTCAGTTGAGTTTTATCAACCATAAGAGCAATATGAAAGAATTTGAAAAAGTGATCCGGATCCGTCCTGCAAATGATGCTTTTGATGAAATCCGTATGGAATATGCCAGGATGCTGCGTCGGCAGTTAGCAAAAGGAAATAATGGATTGGTCAAGGATAAATATATCACCTTTTCCATTGAGGCGAAAAATATCCGGGAAGCAAGGCCAAAGCTTGAAAGGATCGAAACGGATATCCTGAATAATTTCAAAGTTCTTGGAGTGCCGGCAGTAAGTTTAAATGGGGAAGAACGGCTGAAAATCCTGTATGAGACGTTCAATCCGGAAGAACTGTCAGATTTCCGGTTTGATTATGATTCTCTGATCTACAGCGGCCTGACGACAAAGGATTATGTAGCTCCTACCAGTTTTGTATTCCGGGAGGGAAAAACTTTTGAGATGGGAAATACCATAGGGGCAGTCTCCTACCTGCAGCTCCTGGCTCCGGAGATTACGGATAAGATGCTGGCTGATTTTCTGGATATGGATAAAAACCTTATCATCAATCTTCATATTCAGTCTGTAGATCAGATGAAAGCGATCAAGATGGTGAAAAGCAAACTGACGGATATTAACCGGATGAAGATCGAAGAACAGAAAAAAGCGGTAAGATCCGGCTATGATATGGATATCATCCCATCTGATTTGAATACATACGGGGGAGGTGCAAAACACCTTCTGGAAGATCTGCAGTCCAGGAATGAAAGAATGTTTTTGGTCACGATCCTTGTTTTAAATACGGCAAAGACAAAACAGGAACTGAATAATGCGATCCTTCAGACTGCCGGAATTGCGCAGAAATATAACTGTATGCTTCGGAGACTGGACTATCAACAGGAGGAAGGACTGATGAGCAGTGTTCCTTTGGGTGTAAACCATATCACGATCAACCGCGGACTGACTACGACCAGTACCGCTATTTTTGTACCCTTTACCACCCAGGAATTATTTATGGAAGGGGAATCCCTGTATTATGGCCTGAATGCACTTTCCAGCAATATGATCATGGCAGACAGGAAACGGTTAAAAAATCCGAACGGATTGATCCTCGGTACGCCGGGATCCGGAAAGTCTTTTGCTGCGAAAAGAGAGATCACCAACGCATTCTTTGTTACCCAGGATGATATCATCATTGGAGATCCGGAAGGGGAATATTATCCACTGGTCCATGCCCTGGGCGGCCAGGTAATACACATTTCTCCTACCAGCCATGATTATATCAATCCGATGGATATTAACATGGATTACTCGGAGGATGACAACCCTCTTGGTGTGAAATCTGATTTTGTCCTGTCTCTCTGTGAACTGATCATGGGAAGCAGAGATGGAATTGAAGCTGAAGAAAAATCAGTCATTGACCGTTGCCTTCCACTGGTGTATCAGAACTATTTTTCTGATCCGAAACCGGAAAACATGCCGGTCCTTGGAGACCTGTACGAATGTCTTAGACAGCAGAAAGAACCACAGGCACAGAGAATTGCTACTGCTCTTGAGATCTATGTCAATGGATCCTTAAAAGTATTCAACCATCAGACCAATGTGGAGTTGAATAACAGGATCGTATGCTTTGATATTAAAGAGCTGGGAAAGAATTTGAAGAAGCTTGGCATGTTGATCGTTCAGGATCAGGTATGGAACCGGGTTACGATCAACAGGGAAAGCCATAAAGCAACCAGATATTATATCGATGAGTTCCATTTGCTTTTGAAAGAAGAACAGACAGCAGCTTATAGTGTGGAAATTTGGAAGCGTTTTAGGAAGTGGGGAGGAATCCCAACCGGGATCACACAAAATATCAAGGATCTTCTGGCAAGCCGGGAAATTGAAAATATCTTTGAAAACAGTGATTTTATCCTGATGCTTAACCAGGCGGCCGGCGACAGGCAGATACTTGCAAAGCAGCTTAATATCTCACCGCATCAGCTGTCTTATGTCACAAATTCCGGAGAAGGGGAAGGTCTTCTTTTTTATGGAAGCACCATCATTCCTTTTAAAGACAAGTTTGATAAGACCTTGAGGCTTTATTCTCTGATGACGACCAAGCCGGAAGAGGTGGAAGAAAGAAAGGAAAAAGAATGATCAGATGAAACAATGGTTGAGACCGTCTCCTGTTAACAGTGGACGGTCTTTTTATTTGAAAGGAGACCGAATGGATGAAAGGAAGAAAAAAGACAGATAGAGAGGAAATGCACCGTCAGATCCGTCTGATGCTTGCGGAAGATAACTTACCGGAACAGGAACGGATCTTTTACGAAATGCTGGAAGATATACGAGAATGCGCAATGTGCGGCGCAGATGCCGGGAAGATTCTGGAGAAATGGGAACAGTGGTATCTTTCCAAAAGATAATCGCTTACAGAAAGGAAGGAGGTGAACAAGGTGGCCGGAAAAGAGTATAAAGCCAGAGATAAAGTTGTAAACAAAATGACAAAAGAAGGACTTACAGAAGTAAATCTTCGGGACGGCTCGGTACGGGAAATTGACGGAAGAAGCCGTGACCGCCCTCTTAAAAAAGATGGGATGGAAGAAAAAGAGTCTCACGGTTTGGAAAATGATGCAGAATCTGTCAATGCTGCAGCAAATAAGAAAATGAGAATCCGTAGATATTCTTCCCTTCGACAGAAATCTCTGGAACAGAAAGAAAACGAGGAAATTCAGGATCCTGTTTCAGAGCAAGAATTTAGAGATGAGGATCCAATCCATTCAGAACGCACAGTATCAGCAAAGATAAAGTCTCGAAGATATCAGGATCGGTTGCGGGACCATGAAATGATTCCGGAAGGGGATGATCTGCAGAACGGGCAGTCATCCATGAAAAAGAAGCAGAAAAAAATCCAATTAACGAAGGAACAGGCAAAAGCCGGAAAACTTTCTTTTGATGATGAAGGAAATGGAATGATCCGTGGTTCCGGGCTGGGAATCAGAAAAAAGGGATCTGACATTGCGGGTACTGTAGTATCGGATTATATGAGAAATAAGGTGCAGGAAGACTGGGATGACAATGCAGCGGTAGAAGGAGCCGGTGCTTTAGAGCATTCTTCTGGACGAGCTGCTTTCGTATTCAGGCAGCTACATAACAGATATCGGCTTTCAAAAGACCGTTCGGGAAGAAAGGTATACCGGGAAGAGGAAATCCAGAAAGAAAGCCTTCGATTTACACCGGATCAGAAAGAACCTAATGTTTATCCCGATCAGAAAAAGAAGGAACGACAATCAATCCTGAACCGCTTCTTTCAAAGAAAACGATACAAGGAAGCTTACCGATCAGCCAGGACCGGCGCTCATGCAGCCGGAACGGCTCAGGGAACAGCTGCAGCTGGAGGCATCGAGAATGCGACAGTTAAGGCCAAGATTGCCCTAAAGGATATCATCCGAAAAAATCGTGCAGTATTTGCAGGACTGGGCATCTTTGGCCTGATTTTTTTACTCATCGCCGTATCCTTTGGAAGCTGCAGTGCTTCGATACAGGGAAGTGGATCTGTGATCGGCATTACCACTTATCCCAGTTCGGATGAAGATATTTATGCGGCAGAAAATGCTTATGCAGCACTGGAGAATGCCCTGAACAATCAGATCAATCAGATGGAATCTACGCATCCGGGATATGATGAATACCAATACAATCTTGGAGAAATCACACACAATCCGTATCATCTCATCTCCTATCTCACTGCAAAATACGGAGATTGGACCTATGAAGACGTGGAATCAGAAATCGACACTCTTTTTCGTAACCAATATGCCCTTCATACAGAAGGAAAAACGGAAACAGTGACAGAAACCAGGACGGTACGTGTGGGAGAATCTATCGGACAGGTCGTAACCAGTGGATATTGCAGCTGCAGCATTTGCTGCGGACAGTGGGCGGGAGGCCCGACAGCCAGCGGCGTTTATCCGACAGCCAATCATACATTGGCAGTGGATGCTTCGGATCCCATCGTACCGATTGGAACCAAGGTTGTGATGAATGGTGTGGAATATACCGTAGAGGATACCGGTGCATTTGCCCGTTACGGTGTTGATTTTGATGTCTATTACGCAGACCACGCTTCTGCTCTGGCACATGGACACCGGACCTGGGAATGTTATCTGGCAGATGATAACGGGGAGAATGAGGTAACTGTCACAAATACCACTACGAAAAGGATCCTTTATGTCACATTGACAAACAAAGGGCTGGATGCTGTCGTCAGAGAACTTCTGGATGAGGAACAGCTGATCCTTTATAACGCTTTGAACACAACTTATGGAAATCGGAATTATCTATGGGATACAGATACGATTTCCGGGGGATCGGGAGGCATGGACTATACAATCCCACCGGAGGCATTGGAAGATGAGGAATTTGCACGTATGATCCGGGAAGCAGAAAAATATCTGGGCGTGCCATATGTATGGGGCGGATATTCCCCATCCGGTTTTGACTGTTCCGGATTTGTATCCTATGTGATCAACCACTGTGGAAACGGATGGAATTATGGCCGGATGACAGCGGAAGGGCTTCGGGGCCAGTGTACTTATGTTTCACCTGCAGATGCAAAGCCGGGGGATCTTATTTTTTTCCAGGGAACTTATGCAACTTCCGGAGCGTCCCATATTGGAATCTATGTGGGAAACGGAATGATGATCCATTGCGGAGATCCGGTTCAATACGCAAATATTAACAGCAGTTACTGGCAGCAACATTTCATGTGCTTTGGAAGGCTGCCATAAGGGGGTGACAAATATGAATAAGCGCATCAAACGATATCTGGATGAAATTGAGAAGACGGAAGCAAAGATCGCAGAGCTTCAGAAATATCTGAAAGGGATGAAAACTGCCCTGAAAGAGGAAGAAGAAAATGAAATGATCCGAAGCATCCGTTCTTTAAAGATGGATCGAACAGATCTGTTGGCATTTCTTGATGGAATTCAGGATGGAAGTGTAACCTTCCGGGTGAATCAGGATCAAGTCAGCGATCACGAAGATATCAATGCAGAAAAAGAATCAAATACAGAAAGTGAGGATGAAACAAATGATCAGGAACAGAAAATGGAGTAAAAAGTTTGCGGCTGCAGTTCTTGCAGCTGCAATGATGGCCGGTACGTCAATGACGGCATTCGCATATGTAGATCCGGGAGCTGCAGAAACAGCTGCGGAAGCTGTTACGGAATCATCGACATCAGATACCGGGCAGGAACAGAATGCAGAGGAAGAAGCTGTTTTAAAAGAATCGTCAGATACTGCATTTTCTACCCCTGGTAATGCACAGCTTGAGGATGACATTACAGAAGATTCTACAAAGGAATTCCTGACGATCACGACAAAAAATAATAATACATTCTATCTGGTGATTGACCGGAGTGCCAATACAGAGAATGTGTATATGTTGTCGCAGATTGACGAGAACGACCTGCAGGAATTTCTGGATAGTGAGGGGACAACTGAAAATCCGTCAAACCAGCCTTCTATCGTGTTAGAAGAAACAGAAAAGCAGACAAATGAAACTGTAGAGGAAACAAAGCCTGAGGAAAAAGGGACCGAAGAATCCAAACCATCACAAAATATGGCAGGATTATTTGGCATCCTGCTTCTGGCCGGAGCAGGTGCAGGTGCCTACTATTATCTAAAAATCCGAAAAAAGAAAGAACAGGAAGAAAACGATGATTCCGAAGGTCTGGAGCTGGGTGATGGATTGGAAACCGTAGATGAACGTGACGAGGAAGAAAACAGAAAAGAATAATTTGTTCTGATCCGGGAGAACTTTTACTATCTCCCGGATCGGGTGTCTTAAAGGAGGAATTTGATATGTATTTAGTCATTGCAGAGAAACCGAGTGTCTCAAGAACGATTGCACAGGTGATCGGAGCTACCAAAAGCCAGGAAGGATATCTGGAAGGGAATGAATGTATTGTCAGCTGGTGTCTGGGACATCTGGTGGAATTACTGCCGCCGGATGCATATGATGAAAAATACAAAAATTGGAACTATGAGGACCTGCCTATTTTTCCGGCAGACTGGAAACTTACCGTTTCTGATGATAAAAAGGATCAGTTTTATATCCTGAAACGCCTGCTTAACCGCCCGGATATCCAGTATGTGATCAATGCCTGTGATGCCGGAAGGGAAGGGGAACTGATCTTTAAGTGGGTCTATGACCTGTCAGGAAGTACAAAACCGGTAAAACGGTTATGGATCAGTTCGATGGAGGATTCCGCCATCCGTGAGGGAATGGAACAGCTGAAAAACGGTAATGAGTATTTTCATCTGTCAGAAGCTGCTGTCTGCCGGGCCAAAGCGGACTGGCTGGTTGGAATGAACGCCACTCGTGCATTTACCTCGAAGTATTATAAAAAACTGACCATTGGACGAGTCCAGACGCCTACTCTTGCCATGTTAGTGGAAAGGGCTGCGCAGATTTCCACTTTCAAAAAGGAGAAGTATTTTAACGTGGAACTGGATTGTGACGGGATGAAAGCTGTCAAACAGAAGATTCAGGATGTAAAAGAAGCAGAAAGAATCCGAAATAACTGTGAGGGAAAAGATGCAGTTGTGGTATCTGTGGAAAGTACAGAAAAGACAGTAAAGCCACCGAAGCTTTATGACCTGACAACGCTCCAGAGGGAAGCAAACCGGATTTATGGAATGACTGCACAGCAGACACTGACGGCTGCACAGAATTTATATGAGAAAAAACTGATCACTTATCCAAGGACAGACAGTTCATACCTTACGGAAGATATGGAAGCGACAGCCAGAAAAATCGTCTGCCTGATCCATAAAAGATATCAGCCGCTCGGCCCTTTTGATCAGCCGGGAACACCGGATGTATCCCGTGTCCTGAACAGCAAAAAAGTTACAGACCACCATGCCATCATTCCAACTGCGGAATTGGAAACTGCAGATTTAAAAGAACTGCGGGATTCAGAACAGGATATTCTGTTCCTGATCTCCATCCATACTCTGGAGGCAATGGACAAGGATCATATTTATCAGGAAACTGTCGTGGAGACAGAATGTCAGGGAGAAGTCTTTACCGCAAAGGGAAAAACGGTGTTACAGCCAGGCTGGAAGATCTATGAAATCTGTTTTAAAAATAAAGAAGGAATCGCGATTGAAGATCCCAGGGAAGAGGAAAAAGAACGGATCCCTAACGTTCAGCAGGGTGATGTTTTCTATCATGTATCTGCAGAAAAAACGGAGCATTTCACTTCACCTCCTAAAAATTATACGGAGGATACTCTTCTTAAAGCAATGGAATCGGCAGGAAATAAAGAGTTTGATGAGAACACAGAAAAGAAAGGACTTGGAACGCCTGCCACAAGAGCAGGGATCATTGAAAAACTGGTCCATTCCCAGTATGCGTTCCGAAAAGGAAAGCAGATCCTTCCTACGGAGGATGGTAAGATTCTGATCCAACTTCTTCCGGACTATTTGAAATCAGCCAGTATGACTGCTGAATGGGAAAACCAGTTATTGGAAATGGAACACGGAAAGATCCCGCCAGAGAAGTTCCTTGTCGCAATCTGTGAAATGATCACGATGATGCTTAACGGCTGCGATCAGATCAGTGAGGAGGAATCCAGGAAGTTCCAGACGAGGGAAAGCATTGGCACCTGTCCTTTTTGCGGAAGTCTGGTATATGCAGGGAAACGAAATTATTATTGCAGCAACCGGGAATGCAACTTTGTGCTCTGGAAAGAAACCCGGTATCTGCAGAATATGAAAAAGATAATTGATAATAAAATGGCGGCGGAACTTCTGAAAAATGGAAGTACATACGTCAAAGATCTGTATTCTCCCAAAACGGGAAGGTATTTTGAAGCAGATCTGCTTATGAAGGGAGAAGACGGAAAGATTGTCTTCTCTCTTTCTTTTCCAAAAAATAACAAGAAGTCAAAGAAGAAATAGGAGGACATAGCGTATGAATTTTGAAGAATTTGTAAACCGGATCAAAGAATCTATCAGGGATTATCTCCCAAAAGAATATGAAAACGCGGAAGTGCTGGTACAGAAACAGAAGAAGCTGAATAATCGATATACAGGGCTTATGGTGATACAGGAAGGCAGAAACTTGGCGCCAACCGTTAATATGGAGCAGTTATTTAATTATTATCAGAATCATCCGGAGATCAGTATTTACGATGTCATGGAGAAGATTTCAGCCATTATCCAAAGAGAACAGCCGGGATTAAATATAGAAAGGATCCTGCAGTATGACCTGGCCAAGGAAAAACTGTTTATGCGGGTATCCTCGGCAGAAAAGAATGAGGAGCTTTTACAGCATGTTCCTCATGAATTAAAAGAGGACCTTGCAATCACTTTTCATCTGGCCGTTGATCTTGATGAAGAAGGGGTGGCTTCTACCATGATTACCAATAATATCATGGAACAGTACGGCATTACGAAAGAACAGCTGTATCAGGATGCTCTCGTAAACAGTCCTAAAGTACTTCCGGCAACAGTAGAAAATATGGACAAGCTGCTTCGCCGTATGATGCTGGATGATATGAAAGCATCGGGTATGGGGGCTGAAGAACTGAAAGCAATGGAAGAAGAAATGGATCAGATGATTTCAGCTAACCAGAATCCTATGACGGTTGTTACAAATGAGCGAACAGTGAATGGAGCTTCTGCCCTCTTCTATCCGGGAATGCTGGATCAGATTGGAGAGTCCATGAAAGGTGATTACTTTATTCTTCCTTCTTCGATTAATGAAGTGATCGTTGTTCCGGATGACGGTTCTCTGGATCCCAGGGAACTGAAAGAAATGGTGAATGAGATCAATCATACACAGGTTGCTCCGGAAGAACGCCTGACAGATGAAGTATATCATTATGATACCAAAGAACGAGTTTTTGAAAAGGCAGACCGTTTCCAGCAGCGGAAGCTGGATCAGGCAATAGACGGCGTAAAAGATGCAGTCAAAGATCGTATTCAGACGCCAAAACATAAATCTGCAGATATATCACTTTAAATTAAGGGAAGACATATGGTCTCTCCCGTCACTTTCATTCGTGGCGGGAGGGGCCTTTTAAGGAGGATAGGAATGAATACAGAACAGAAAAAGGATCCTGCATTTCAGCAGAATCAGGAAGATTTCCTGGGGATACAGGGAGCAGGAGCATTTACATTATCGTGTCTGAAAGAGGAACTTGGAAAAATGGAAGGAATAGAATTTGTGATGTTTATACCATTGGGAGGTGAAGTGTATGGCAGATAATTTGAATCAGGTTGCGATCCGCATGATCGAACAGCCGCCCTTATTAAGTAAAGAACCTATGGATAGTCCGGAAGCAGCGATTCGTGTTATTCAGGAATTTCTAAGCGAAATGGACCGAGAACTTTTCTGTATCGTAAATCTGCAGTCGGATTTAAAGCCCATCAACATGAATATCGTTTCTGTGGGGGCGTTGAATCAATCCCTCACACACCCCAGAGAAGTGTTTAAAAGCGCAATCTTATCCAATGCGGCAGGGATACTGATGATCCACAATCATCCGTCCGGGAATCTGGCTCCTTCCAAAGAGGATATTTACATTACGGATCGACTGCGGCAGGCAGGAGAACTCTTAGGAATCCAACTTTTTGATCATATCATTACAGGACGGGAAAAGGAGTATTTTTCTTTCCAGGAACGCCGTACCTTATCCGGAAATTCTCCCCATTTTGTGTCTGATTTGGAGGAATTGCGGATACCCCGTATGGTGGCAGAAACAGATCGCGTCAGGGAGCAGATATCAGGATATGCCTCTGATCCGGTTTCTTCTTCTACCCGTGCACTTCCAATGCCTGGAAAAGATATGGACAGTATTCTGGAATCATTAAAAGCTGGTGTGGAAGAACTTTTTACCAGTGAAAGATATGTGGATTATCTGAAGACAATGGCAAAGTTTCATAATTACTCTTTTAATAATACCCTTCTGATCGCCATGCAGCGTCCGGATGCAACTTTAGTGACAGGATATAAAAACTGGCAGTCTATGGGACGTCAGGTGAAGAAGGGCGAAAAAGGGATCACGATCATTGCACCTGCCCCAGTAAAGAGTAAAAAACAAAGAAAGGTATTGGATCAGGAACATCGACCTGTATTTGATGAGCAGGGAAATCCTGTACTGGAGGAGGTTGAGGTAAAGATTCCCAGATTTAAAGCAATCACGGTGTTTGATATTGCACAGACGACAGGTGAACCAATTGAGCTTCTGGCTCCCAAAGAATTGAAGGAGGCAGTTAAGGACTATGCACTTTTTATGAGAGCAATCACAGAGATCTCCACAGTCCCGATCCGATTCGATGAGATTTCCGGAGGGGCCAAGGGATTTTATCATAACGTAGATAAGGAAATCGTTATTCAGCAGGGAATGAGTGAAAGCCAGACGATCAAAACGGCAATTCATGAATCCAGTCATGCGAGGCTGCATGATAAGGATCTTATGGAAAGCCGTGGAGAGGAAAAAGACCGCCTGACAAAAGAAGTAGAGGCAGAATCTGTTGCTTATTGTGTCTGCAGCGCATTAGGTCTGGATACATCCGAGTACAGTTTTCCATATATTGCCGGCTGGAGTTCCGGAAAGAATATGAAAGAACTAAAAGCGTCTATGGATGTTATCCGGCAGACAGCAGGTGAGATGATCAATGAACTGAATGATAAGATATCTGAACTTGTGGAAGAAAAACAGAAAGAAAAGCTTATTCCGGCAATGGAAGCAGCTGGATATCGCTTTGATGAACTGGAAAGTACCAAGGAACAGCTCCGTTTTATACCAGATGGAGTCCATCAGATATCCGGCGTCATGCTGTCCCAGTCTTGGAACGAAGTGCAGGAATGGTTGGAGCAGGTTGTCATAGAGGACCCGTTTACTGCGGAACGGATTGAAAGAATTTTACATCCGGAACAGTACGAGAAAACTTCTGAAGAAATGTTATATGAAGGTGATGGAGATCGTTTTGGCATTTATCAGATTCGGAATGGCTCCGCTTCTGAAGCATATCAATTTTGGGGAATAGACGATCTCAAAGAGAAAGGAATCATGGTTAATTCTATAGATTATGAATGTGTCTATTCAGGACTCCTTCTGCAGTCTGATGATCTGAATACACTTTACAGTATGTTTAATGATGATCCACCGGCAGATTTTAAAGCCCATTCTATGTCTGTCAGTGATGTGGTAGTTATGAACCGGAATCATGAATTGCATGCATACTATGTGGATCGGTTTGGATTCACAGAACTTCCGGCATTTGCATCGGAGAAACAGAAGGCTTTATTAGATTGCTGGAATTCAGAACGGAAGGATCTTCTGGATGACAGCAGCTGTATCAGTTTCTATGCAGCAGAATGTTTAGAATTTCCGGTTTTAGGAGAGGTACATTATGATCTGACGTTAACAGAAGCTTTTGAGGCTTGTGACAGAATTCCGGATCACCGAATAAATGGAATAAAAGGAATCGGCTTCAATCTCAAGGATGGAAGTGACTGGGAAGGTCTATTTCCACTTGTTACAGGTGAAAAGATTGATAAGGAACTGATTAATTCGATTCCTGGATTCCGTGAAAATAAGCTTGTCCAGGAAGCAGTATCCAGGGCGGAGAAGATTTTAGAAAGCAGAAATCAGGAGAAGAACCTCCCGGATTTTTCACAAAAGAATAAGAACAAAGAAGAGAAAAAGGAGGATATGTGTTTATGAGATGTATATCGTTGAATCATGATGAACTGATGATTATAGGGTGTTTTTATGAAGGAAACAAAGAGGAAACCATTCTGCTGTTAGAAGATACTATGAATGTATTAAAAGAAGTCCGGGTGGATGAATCTGATGATGAAATGATACAGCTGCTCGAAACAGCTATTGAGAAATTAAAGAAGATGGATGAAGCAGCATTTGCTTCTCTCGATCTGCAGAAATATCTCAATGATCTGCAGGAGGATCAGGAAAATGACTGACCAGTATGCAATCTATCGTGTGAATCTGCTGACAGAAGGAAAGAACCTGTGGCAGAAAAGTTTTGAACAGGTACGAAAGGAACATCTTCCGGTAAGGATTGATCTTTACAGACAGATGCATATCAGTTTTTCTGAAAAAGACGAGTCTGTGGTGGAAATCTGGAAGAAAACCAGAGATATTACCGAAGTCAGTGATGTGCTTGTGCTGAACCGTTCCGGAGAAATCTACTGTTACTATGTGAATGAAGATGCTCCCCGGAGGATCACCGGATTTATCCGGCTTAATCCGTCAGGAACACTGGTTACACTGGATACCAGAGATTATAAGATCGAAGGGTATGAAGGAAACTGGATGGCTGCAGATGATATGATCATTGACGGAAGACAGTTTTTTCTCATGGAACATCAGGAATTTCATCGACAGGCAGCCATGATCGTATTAGACAGTTACGGAAGAAAGGTAGTAGAGGAATGTAAGGAAGGATTTACTCAGGAAGTAAAAGAAAAAATCTATTCTTTTCTCCAATCCCAGGAAAAGAAACGAAATCCGAATAAAGAGCAAAAACAGCGGTTGGAGTTCTGGCAGAAATTCTTTGAAAACGGACATTATGAAAGAAGCTGGGAATCCGGAATGGAGGTCAATTATGATGCGATTGACGGGTGTGTGAATTATCAGAAAGATGATCCTGGAAAGGCTTTAAGAGAACCAAAAGAGCAGCCAGCCAGACGACGAAAGAAAACTTCTGTAATCCGGAAACTTCATCAGAAACAGATTGCTATCGCAAAGAGATCCGGAAAGCCGATCCCGCGGTATCTGGAACAGCAGATGGCGAGGGAAAAGGCATAAAGTTTATGGGGAATGGAATCCGGATTTTGTATCGTTTCGGTACAATTTATGAGAAAAATGCTCTATCGCGATGGGCTTATTTGTATGGAAATTTATCTGGATGATAGTTTCCCTATCCAAGACATCTTTTGTTACAAAATAAAGAAGGGAGGTAAAAATGCGACTGACAAAATTCGAGAAAGAAACGATAATCTTATTTAATGAGTCCGAAGATAAGGCGAGTATCTACACATATAACTCCGGTTTAAAAAAACGTTTGAAAAAGTTCAGCAGGCAATACCCACAGTTGTGTCATCTGAAAGAAAAAAATAAATATGGTGGTGTAGAGTATCTGATCGATAAATCCAGACTATCTATCCATTTTCAGCCGCCTTATAGTGAAGAACGTATAGAAATTGTAACCCAGAATTTGTTAAAAAGAATGGAGCATCCTGCTGAATAAACCATACCGGTTCTAAAATATTAGAGGAGTCAATATCCTTAATGGATTATTGACTCCTCTTTTTCGGTTAAAACACGTTATCATCTGGATAATGTGTCATAATATCTTCTACTTTGCATTCAAGAATATTGCAAAGCTTATCTAACGTATTTACTTCTACATTCTGATTATGCCGAAGTCTATTTAACTTGGAATGATTTATTGAAATCTTTCTCTGTGAATATCCATGCACGATTCTGAACTTTCTTCACAGCCGCGCGTACGATGCGGTCCGCTTTTTCAAGTCAGCCAAGGACAGCTTCTACAGTGGTGACAGCTGTGAGGATGATAGTGATCTGATTTTTCGTAGGTGATTGTATTGATCGTAGGTTCCGGAAATCAGATTGCTTCCATCAGTGGTAAAGCACTTTTATTTCTGATACTTTCATGAACTGCCACGAGAGCATCCTAGCTGTGTTATTATCGTGCCCTGCAGGAAGGCCCGCCAGTGCCATAGTGCTCATGGTAAGCTGAGTAATCTGGTGACTGTTGCATTTTCTTATCCTATCTTTGGGAAAATCTGAATAAGAAAGCTGCTGGATTACAGGAATCATATGGGTATGATATACTGAATTGTGACAATGGAACTTACGACTCCTAGTTCGCGCCGCATCCGACGGTATAGATCCTGAACTTGGAAATAAATATTTCGAAGGGAAACTAGAAAAAATTAAATTATGTATTGCATGCCATCAGGGATGCTTCGGAAGATTTTTCCAGAATAAAGATATCAGCTACACGGTGAGTCTTGCCTGCGGCAGTGAGAGAAGCTATGCACTGATGTCGACTGAAACAACGAAAAAGATTATGGTAGTCGACGGAGGTCTTGACGGTATGGAAGCAGCCACGGTCTGCGCAATTCGGGGACATGTGGTAGACCTGTTTGAAAAAAAGATAAACTTGGCGGCGTATTTATTGCGGCAGCAGCTCTGGAATTCAACGAAGATGATAAAAGACTGATAGAATGGTATAAATGTCAGATTAAAAAACTGGATATTCATTTCCATTTAAATATGGAAGTTACAAAAGTAATGACAGAAGGTTATGATGAAATTTTTGTCGTAACCGGCGCGACAGAAAAAAAGTAAATATCCAGGGATTTGATGTGCCAAATGCAACTTACGCGGTAGACGCACTTCTGCATTCGCAGGTTAAAGGAGATAATGTTCTATTGTCGGCAGCATACTATAATATGCTGATGGAGTCACTGGACTATTACAAAGTAAAAGTAATCAAAAACGCAGTTGTTGAGAAGTATGAAAATGGGATTGCAACTATAGTTGAGATTGCAAAAAATGAACCCAATGATGCCGACAGAGCAAAAAGAATATTCTGACTGGTGGTTTAGGAAATGCAAAATATGAAATTCCGGCAGACCATATTGTCGTGTCCATCGGATACAATGCAAATCAGAAATTATATAAAGAAATAAAAGGAGATCATACATATCTCATCGGGGATGCAGAAAAGCCAACGAATATTATGGACGCAATCTGGAGCGCATATGAAATTGCCATGAAGCTGTAGATTCATACAGAAAAAATTTTGAAGTAAAGCGGGGCTTTTTATCATATGATCCGCCCGGAATCATGTCTTGAGCTTCGTTTCCCCAATATGGTAAAATAATCTGTAAAAGAACAATAATAAGAAAAATCTGAAACTGTGTATTCTTATATTTTCATAACATACTGTCAGAGAGATAATTTTATTATTTGGGAAAAGGAGAATATCGGATATGGAACTGGACAAAAATTCACAGCAGCCTCTGTATATGCAGTTGATGAAAGAGATTAAGGAGCAGATACAGAATGGGTATTATAAACCGGGCGATCAGATCCCTACAGAGAACCAGCTGTCGGAGCTTTATCAGGTGAGCCGGATCACTGTGCGCCGGACGATCGAAGAACTGTGTGCCCAGGGAGTCCTGGTGAAACGTCAGGGTAAGGGCACGTTTGTAGAAGCTCCGAAGATCTACCGCAAGATTGAAAATGATAATAATATGAGTTTTTCTGCTGCATGCAGAGCAAATGGAAGACGGCCGTCTTCGCACATTATTTCCTGCACTGTCATGGATGCGGAAAACTGGCAGATGGAATTTCTGAAGCTTCATGCTGACAGGCGTCTGTATCATATCGAACGTATCCTGTCGGCAGATGATCTGCCGATCATCTATGAACATATTTACATACCGGTAAGCCGGGTACCGGATCTGCAGGTGGAACGCCTGGAAGGCGGATCGTTCACCCGCATGCTCAGCGAGGAATATAATGTACAGGAATCCGAGAAAGGACACAGTACGGTGGAGGTGCGTATGATCCCGCAGTCGATCACGGAACATCTGAAGATGAACACTGGTGAACCGGTTATGATTCTGACCAGTTATATCAATGATAAAGAGGAGAATCCGCTTTATATCAGCTATGAGATTATAGCGGGCGGACGATACCGGATTTCAATCTGAAACGGTAATTTATAAAAGGTTATATCTGAAAAAGAAGAGGGCTTAAAAGCCAGACATTTCAAAATGAGAAATGCTGTTTTTAAGTCCTTTTTTTGTAAATTTACAACAAAAAAAGGACTAAAAAAATATTTATTAGTAACAAAGTTCTGAAGCACAGAAAAGGTTATATTGTAATATAACGTTATAAGATGATATAATAGATTTAAGAAAGGAGGGAACGAGAAATGGAGAAAAATTTCTCAAAAGTGATAGCTGCAAAGCACTTGTTTGACAGCGTCCGTGACGATTCATACGAAGGTTATATCTGCCTGAAAGACAATGTGATCGTCAAAGCCGGAACTGGGGCTCCGCCGCAGGAGATCACAGATCAGGCAGAGGAATTCCTGCAGTTTGATGAGGAACTTGTGATGCCGGGTATTACAGACACGCACACATTTTTTACCGGGTACGCGGTATTTCATGTCGGAGCAGATATGTCTGATGTAACCGACAGTGAGCAGGGGCTGAAGGCACTGCAGAAGTATGAGTGTGGGAGAAGTGCAGAGGGAGCCATTTTTGGTCACGGATGGGATCCGGAGAAATGGAGTCAGGCTGAAGGGGAAAAGATGCTGGAAACAGAGTATCCGGACAGAGCTGTTATCCTGTTTGCCGCTGACAGATCAACCTGTATTATGAACCGGAAGGCAAGAGAGCTTTACGGGTTTACACCGGAGAGCTGTTATCCTGAAAGTTATCACCGTATTATGAGGGAATATCTGAATGACCGTGAGTTTATTGAAAAGGAATTTTCAGACTACATGAAAATGATGAATTCCCGGGGCGTAACAACTGTAAAGGAAATGGGGTTCGATGATTTCTATGGCTTTACGGATTATCTGAAGGAAATGGAAGACTCCGAAGATATGCATCTCAGATTCTTCTTTATGTCCCAGCCGGTCGGAGAGAAGATGAACCTTCCTTATGCAAGAGCGATGAGAGAAAAGTTTACAGGAGACAAGGTAAGATTCAGTGGATTTAACAGGATGACGGACGGGACGATCGCAGCATATAAGGGAGATCTCAAAACGCCATATGAAGGACAGACGTTTACCTGCACGATTGATATTCCTTATGATGAGATTGAGGCGGACGTACTTGCAGCGGATGCGGAAGATTTCAGATGGTCTCTCCATGCTCAGGGAGACGGCGCAGTAGGAAAGATCACACAAATCTATGAAAAGTGTAAAAAGGAAGACGGGCGGCTGAAGAACCGCCATGCTGTCACGGACATGGAATTTACCGACCCTGCAGATCTCGAAAAACTTGGAAATATGGGAGTGACAGCAGAGCTCTATTTCCAGATCATGTCACTGGATCCAGCGAAGGTACTGCTTGATAATATCAGCAGGACGATCGGGTCTGAAAGGGGAAAGTATTACTGGAACCGCAGGAAAATGCAGGATTCTGGTATGATATTAAGCGGGGCTACGGATCTGCCGCTTCTGATCACAAGTCTGCCGGAGTCAGTCTATTACTCGTGCGGCGGATATCTGGATGGCAGGGATACTTCGTTCCAGCCGGAAAATACCATTACTGTATCGGAAATGCTGAAAGCATGGACCATCGGCGGAGCCAGAAACCTTTCTATGGAAGATAAGCTTGGAACGCTTGAGGAAGGGAAGCTTGCAGACATTACAGTATTTGACAGAGATTTTCTTCACGCAGATCCTGCAAATGTAAAAAACGCCGGCGTAGTTATGACAATCATGGACGGAAAGACGGTATATAAAAAATAAAAGGAGAAGAGAGTAATGGCAGAGAAGAAAAAATTCAAGATACATATGCCTCATGTAATCACTCTGATCTTCTTCCTGATCATTGTAGTGGCAATCCTCACCTGGATCCTGCCAAGCGGTGAATTTGAGAGGACGATCATGGAGACTTCCACAGGCGAAAGAGAAGTCGCAGTTGCTGGCACCTATCATACAGTAGCCAAAATCACAGAAGATGGCACGAGTCTCAGACAGGGGATTGCCGAGGTACTGATGGCTCCGGGCAAAGGCATTCAGTCAATGGTAGAGGTACTGGCCTTTGTATTTATTATCGGCGGTGTGTTTCAGATTATGGCAAAGACAAACGCTCTGAATATGGGAATCCAGAAAGTCGTTAAGAAACTGGGATCCAAAGATGTGCTGATCATACCGATTCTGATGGCCCTGTTCGGATTGGGCGGAAGTACATTCGGTATGTCGGACGAACTTGTTCCGTTCTACCTGCTGATCATGCCGATAATGTTTGCAATGGGGTATGATTCCATGACGACATTTATGACGGTCTGTCTGTCGGCTACAGTCGGATATGCGGCTTCAACTGTGAATCCGTTCTGCGTGCTGGTAGCACAGGGAATTGCCGGTATTCAGGGAAATCCGCAGCTGGTATTCCGTATGATCCAGTGGGTAATCATGATGGCGGTAATCATTGCATTTGTTACATGGCGTGCGATGAAGATTAAGAAAAATCCTGAAAATTCAATAACATTTCAGGATGATCTGCAAAAAAGAAAGGAAATGGGCGGAGAAGATGTTGATTTTAACCAGAATATGACGCTGCGCCAGAAACTGGTGCTTGCAACATTTGTGATCGGCATGGTCATCGTTGTATTCGGACTGGTTAATTTCGGATGGTATATGAATGAACTGTCCATGTGTTTCCTTGGAATGGGAATTCTGATGGGAATCTTTGGTGGACTTACTGAGACAGAGATTGCAGAAGAGTTTATTACGGGTGTAAAGGATATCGCATTTGCTGCTATGGTAATTGGTTTCTGCAGCGGTATTATGGTAGTGGCTCAGGACGGAAAGATTATTGACACAATTCTGAATGCTCTGAGTAATCTGGTGGCAAATTCGAATAACGTTGTATTTGCAGCTGTATTATATGTGGTTCAGTCTCTGCTGACGCTGCTTGTTCCCTCCTCTTCAGGACTGGCGGCTCTTTCGATTCCGATTCTGGCCCCGCTCTGTGATCTTCACGGCGTAAATCCGGAGGCGGCAGTTACAGCACTGCAGTACGGAAATCAACTCACGAATCTGTTGAGCCCTGTAGCGGGAACAACAGTGGCAGGACTTGCGGTGTGCCGGATTTCCTTTGCACAGTGGTGGAAGACAATCTGGAAAGTATGGATTATTCTTGCAGTACTTGCAATTGCATTCTGTACAATATCAGCAGGCCTTTAAATCATGATATACCGTGGAGCAGTGCGAGAAGATATAGAAGGTCCACGGTTCTTGTGTAATTTAAGAAAAATATTTTATAAAAGTAGAAAAGGAGAAATGAATTATGAGCAACAGACCGGAAGAACTTATCAAAAAAATCTATGAGGAACAGGGAAAGATCAACGATGTATTTCTTACAGCCTGCGGAGGCTCTCTGGTAGACCTGTATCCGGGATACTATTTTATCAATTCTGAGTCAGAGACCATGCATTCACACTGGCTGACAGCAAGAGAGATGACTGTATCACCGTCAAAATTTATCAAAAGAGGAGCACTTGTTATCCTGTGTTCACATGGAGGAAATACAAAAGAGACCGTTGAAGCTGCCAGATTTGCAAAAGAAAGAGGCGCCGCGATCATCACTATGACACACAATCCGGAATCAATCTGCGCGCAGGAGGATATGAATCCGGTTGTATACAGCTGGGAAGAGGATACGAACGAAAAAGACAGACCGCAGGGCATTGTGATGAGAGTATTAAACGAACTGATGAAGATGCAGGAGCCCGGATATACAAAATATGAAGCTGTCCTTGACGGACTTGAGAAAGCGGACGGCATCGTACGCGCGGCTGTGAAGAAAGTTCAGAACCGTACATGGGTATTCGCAGAGAAATATTTCAATGAACCGTTCCTCTACATCATGGGATCCGGCGCTTCCTATTCACAGGCATATGGCTTCTCCATCTGTTCTCTTCAGGAGATGCAGTGGATGGACTGCTGCTACCTGCACTCAGGCGAATATTTCCACGGCCCGTTCGAGTGTACGGACGAAGATCATCTCTACATCCTGCTTATGGGAACCGGCAAGGCAAGAGTTATGGATGAAAGGGCACTTACATTCCTTAAAAAATATGCGAAGAAATATGAAGTTATTGACGCAGTCGAACTTGGCATTGATGCGATCGATGCAAGCGTAAACGAGTATTTCTGTCCGATGGTATTCTATGCAATGACTGTTGCGTACCGTACTGGACTTCAGGACAAGAGAAGACATCCGCTTGATATGAGAAGATACATGGGTGTTGTAGAGTATTAAGGAGAATAGCGATGGCAAAATATAATACAAATGTTTTAGGGTTTGGCGATAACGTAGTAGACATTTATGAGCATTCCCACATGATGTATCCGGGAGGGAACTGTGTAAACCTTTGTGCTTATTCCAGAATGTTCGGAGCAAACCGTATTGCATATATGGGGTATTTCGGGAGTGACGATATTGCTGAGTTTGTCATTTCCGTGCTTCAGGAGCTTGAGATCGAAACCGTTAAGTGCAAACAGCTGGTCGGAGAGAACGGATGGTCCAAGTGCACACTGAATGAAGGAGACCGGGTTTTCGGAGATTACAATGAGGGCGGAGTCAGAGGCAAGACACCGTATATTCTGGATCGGTTCGACCTGGAGTATATGAAACAGTTTGACTTTGTCCACACCGGAAATTACTGCTATACAGAATCACAGTTAAAGCCGATGAAAGAGGCGGGGATTAAGATTTCCTTTGATTTCTCGGACGATTCTTCAAAAGAATATTACGAAAAATATGCGCCCTATGTGACATACGCATTCTGTTCCTTTGACGGAGATGAAGACGCAGCGAAAGAACATCTGAAATTTATGTATTCTCTGGGACCGGAACTGGTATCTCTTACAAGAGGATCAAAGGGATGCATTATGTATGACGGAGAGCAGTTTTATGTACAGCCGGCGACAATGATCGATGAGGTTGTGGATACGATGGGGGCAGGGGATTCATTCCTGACTTCTTTCATGGACTGCTATATCGATCAGTTGAAGAAAGGCGTGGAGAAACCGGACGCGATCCGGACGTCTCTTGCAGAAGCATCCAAATTTGCCGCTCATGTATGCACACTGGACGGTGCTTTTGGATACGGAAGGACAATTACAAGAGAAATATAAAACGAAAAAGAGGAGAAGACCGATGATCTATCATGGAGACGCAATGGAATATATCGGGGAAACACCGGATATCCTGAGCAGAATTATTGAGGATCAGGCGTCTGTCCTGCAGGACTGCGGGAAAATATTCGACAGGGACGGAATCAGTGAGGTCATTCTGACAGGATCCGGTTCGTCCTACAATGCAGCTGTTGGAGCCTCTGTCTTTGCACAGAAACTGCTGGGTATACGGGTGATTCCCGTATACCCAGTAACAGTTATGGAAGAGCTGGATGTTGTCTCGGACAAAGCGCTGGTGATCGGCATCTCGCAGCAGGGCACGAGCACGGCAGTCATCCGGGCGCTTGATGCGGCTGGAGAAAAAGGATATCGCACCATTGCAGTGACAGGAGAGTATGATACGGAGATTACGAAGCACGGAGACGCCGTACTTTATGTGGAGTGCGGATATGAAGATGCCGGAGCCACGACCAAAGGATATACAGCTACCGTTCTGACACTGATCCTTCTTTTTCTTATGGCTGCTGAGAAAACGGGCAGGATCACCGGCATGCAGAAAGCGGAATATCTCAGCCGGCTCCGCAGGGTAACCGGCAATATGCCAGAGATTCTTGAAGAAAGCGCCGGCTGGTGTGAAAGAACAGCGGATAAACTTGTGAAAAGCAGGGATCTGATGCTGATCACCGGAAGCAGCATGCGGGCATCACTTCTGGAGGGATGCCTGAAATTTTCCGAGACCTGCCGATTCCCTGTCAGGGGTTATGAGGCAGAGGAATTTATGCATGGGATATACAATGCTGTGACAGAGGATACGGATTTCCTGTACATGTTTCCGGCGGACGGATATGAAAAAAAGAGAATGGAGAAACTGTACGGCTATTACGGGCAGAAAGGATACCGGCAGTATGCGGTAAATCTTCCGGAGACTGTCTGCCCGGAGGGCCGGAGCGCGAATGTTCTGCGCTGCCATTTTGTCAATGATCCTGATTTTTCTGCGCTGGAGTATATGCTGCCGCAGCAGATGCTTTTTGTGCTCGCATCAAGAGCCAGAGGGATCGACCTGAACCTGCCGAAGGATCCGGAATTTCACAAATATATGGGAAGCAAGATTGAGTAATAAAAACAGAGGATCCGGGAAGGATCCAAAGGAGAACGACTATGGAAAAAATGATCAAAAGAGAACAGATTGCAGGAATGAATATCCATTACCTGTTTTATTCACTGGAGTACTTTCTGGATGCGCAGGCAGCGGCGGGAATCCGGACGATTGAATTCTGGCCCGGAACACCGCATTTTTTCCTGAGTTATCTGGAATATTCGGATTGTAAAAGGGTGAGAAAACTTCTGAATGACCGGGATCTGACACTCCGTGTCATCACACCGGAAAACTGTACCTATCAGTATCAGTTTGCCGCACAGGAGAAAGAGCAGTTTGAAAAGAGCCTCGGGTACTTCAGGAAGGCGCTGGATGCAGGCGGAGAACTGGGCGCGGAGATCATGGCGATCAACTCCGGATGGGGATACTGGAATGAAGACCGGGAGGAAGCGTGGAAACGTTCAAGAGAGATGCTGTCCATGCTCGCGGAATACGCGAAAGAGCGCGGCATACGTCTGGCGATGGAATCTCTGCGGCCGCAGGAATCCAATCTGGCGACAACCGTGCAGGATGTAAAACGGATGCTGGACGAAGTAAACCATCCGAATCTCAAAGCAATGATCGACACGACGGCAATGGGCGTTGCCGGAGAGACTATCGACCAGTGGTTTGACATTCTGGGCGAAGATATCATCCATATGCATTTTATCGACGGCAATCCGTACGGACATCTTATCTGGGGCGACGGGACCCACGATCTCAAAGAGTTCCTGAGCGCGCTGAAACGCCATAACTACACGGGATATCTCGGACAGGAGATTACAGAGTTTGATTATTTCAATGATCCGGCAGCAGCGGATCTGCGGAATATGAAAGCGTACGAACCATATATTATCTGAAACTGAAAAAACAGGATCCGCCCTGTGATCCGGCAGGGCGGCAAAGAGAAAAGGAAGCAAATATGAGATTGATTATAAAGAAGAAGAGAGGAATCCTGTTCCTGCTTCTGACGGCACTGACAATTGCCGGCTCCGCAGTTTTAATACCCGCAGACGGGATGTTTTCTCTGAATGCGGCAGAGCAGACGGAAGAAATCGTGGTGGGAACAAATGCCGAGTATTCACCTTTTGAATACCGGGACAGTGATGGGGAACTGACAGGATTTGATTACGACCTGCTTGAGGCCATCGCTGAGGTACAGGGGATTGAACTGGTCTGGAACGACCTGCCCTTTGATTCGCTGATGGGATCAATGGAAGCAGGAGATATACAGATTATCGCAGCTGCGGTGGGACCGACGGAGGAACGTGCGAGAAGTGTAGATTTTTCAGATGTTTATTATACCGGTTCCCAGAGCATTATCTGCAGTGAAGGTGCGGACATTACGGAATTTGCGGATCTGACGGGAAAGACCGTGGCGGTTCTGGAAGGTTCTATGAGCGATCTGATCGTATCTGGTGAAAATACAGATTACGGTGTGGTGGAAGATGCTGATGTGACCCGTTTTAAGACGGCATCCAGCGCAGTTATGGAACTGATGAACCAGGGAGCGGACGCCGTCGTGATAGATACGATCATGGCCGAGATTTACTGCGCCCAGACGACCGGCATTACATATACGGAGGTGCCGGGAACAGAAGAAGATACCGTATTCTGCATCCAGAAAGGCAATACCGCACTTACTGAACTGATCAATGAAGGTCTGGCGAAGGTAAGAGAAAACGGTACATATGATGAACTGTATGAAAAATATTTCTCCGGAGAGGGAGAAGATACGGCTGCCGCAGATGAAGAACAGGGCTTCCTGGGAAAACTCAAATTTATTTTCCTTGATGAAAACCGCTGGCAGTATTATGTGAGCGGTGTGGAGATTACGATCCTGATCTCAATACTTTCCACCTTGGTCGGGACGGTGATCGGTCTGTTTGTAGCGATCGTGAGACTCCGCGCCGACCGGATGAAACGGAAGAGTATCGCGGCAGGCATTGCGGCACTGTATGTGGACATTATCCGCGGAACTCCGTCCGTACTGCAGCTGATGATCATTTATTTTGCAGTGTTTCACAGCCGGCTGGGATATGTGGCGGCCGTGGTCAGCTTCGGCATTAACAGCGGAGCTTATGTTTCCGAGGTGATCCGGGGCGGTATTCTTGCAGTGGATAAAGGACAGATGGAGGCGGGAAGATCTCTTGGAATGTCATATACGGATACCATGTCATTTGTAATCCTGCCCCAGGCGGTGAAAAATATCCTCCCGGCGCTCGGAAATGAGTTCGTCCAGCTGATCAAAGAAACATCTATTCTTGGTTATGTGGGCATTCTGGATCTTACGAAAGCGGCCAGCTATGTGTCCTCCAGAACGTATCAGATGTTTATCCCGCTTGTCGCCGCGGGAGTGATTTATTATGTTATTGTAAAACTTCTGACGATCCTGCTCGGGAAGTTTGAAAGGAGGCTGAGGGACAGTGATTAAGATCAGACATCTGCAGAAAAGTTTCGGGCAGGTACAGGTACTGAAAGATATCAGTACGGAAATCAGAAAAGGCGAGTGCGTCTGCGTGATCGGACCGTCCGGATCCGGAAAATCCACCTTCCTGAGATGCATCAATCTCCTGGAACAGCCGGACGGCGGAAGTATAGAAGTGGACGGCAGGGATATCCTGGATCCGGGACTGAAGATTGATGATTACCGCAAGGAAGTGGGAATGGTATTCCAGCATTTTAACCTCTTTCCGAATATGACGGTAAAACGCAATATCATGCTGGCTCCGATGCGCGTGCTGGGACTGTCCGAGGAGGAAAGCTCCGGGAAAGCACTGAAACTGCTGAGGCAGGTCGGGCTGGAGTCCAAGGCGGACACCTATCCGAATAAGCTGTCCGGCGGACAGAAGCAGCGTGTGGCCATTGCACGTGCGCTGGCAATGAATCCCAAAGTCCTGCTTTTTGACGAGCCGACGTCTGCACTCGATCCGGAGATGGTCGGGGAGGTGCTTCACGTTATGAAAGAACTGGCTGAAGGCGGAATGACGATGATCGTTGTAACACATGAAATGGGATTTGCCAGAGAAGTAAGCGACAGGGTGCTGTTTATTGACCAGGGCGTGATTCTGGAGGACCGGCCGCCGGGAGAACTGTTTGAGCGGCCGGAGAGTGAACGGACGAAGGAATTTCTTGCGAAAATACTGACATAAAAATGTATTGAGAGGAGGAAGACAGAAGATGAATCAGACGATAAAAGCGGCAGCTGTCGGGTACAGCTGTATTGATATGTATGAAAAACTGAACAAGTTCTATCCTACCGGAAACGGGATCGACTGGGGCGTACATCTGCAGCGCAGAGGTGTGCAGATCAGCGTTGTAAGCGCGGTGGGAAATGACTCCTACGGACAGCTGATGAAGGAAATGCTCGAAAAGGAAGGTATGGATATCTCACATCTCCGTGTTGAAGACGGAGCAACCTGTCTTCAGAAAATGGAACTCCGGAATGGCGCCGACCGCGTCCATCTGGACGCAGTCGAAGGCGTGATGGAAAATTATGAACTGTCGGAAGACGACAGGGCTTTTGTAAAAACATTTCCGTATATGCATACGGATCTGTTCGGAAATGCGCTGAAATATCTGAAGGAGTTCCGCGAAGCCGGAGTTCAGGTGGTCATGGATTTTTCTGTTTTCAGTGATGATCCGGAGTATAACAGTGATGAGAACTATAAAAATGTCGACTATGCATTTCTGTCTTATACCGAAGAAGATGAGTATATCAGGGAGCATATAAAGAGAATACAGTCCTTTGGCCCGAAAATTGTTACTGCGACATTGGGAGAGAACGGAAGCATAAGCTATGACGGTGAAAAATATTACCGGTATGGGATTGTACCGACAGAGGTTGTAAATACAGTGGGTGCAGGGGATGCGTATATTGCCGGATTCACATACGGTATTATGCACGGAATGAGCATACCGGAATGTCAGAAGCTTGGAGCGGAAATCAGTTCTCAGGCAATTTCAGTTTTTGAACCATATTAACAGGAGGTGCGGCATGATCATAGATATGCATATTCATCCAATATTTTATGACATCATATGTCAGGATGAAAAGGAAGTTGAGTTCAGGAAAGAAAACTTCGGCGTTTTTAAGCAGTCGCCCTACGGGCTGGACGAGATTCTGATCGAGATGAACTATGCGAAGGTGGATAAAGCAGCACTTCTACCGCTGGATCTTACGACAGAGAAGCAGGGATGGATTGTCAGCAATAATCAGATCGCGGAAATTATAAAGGCGTGTCCGGATCGGTTCATCGGGTTTGCCAGTGTGGATCCTAAGAGGAAAGATGCGCTGGAAGTGCTGGACCATGCGTTTGGAGAACTGGGGCTGAAAGGACTGAAGCTGAACCCGGCAAAACAGCATTTCCTGCCTGATGATCAACAGATGGCCCCAATCTATAAAAAGTGTGTGGAATATAATAAACCGATTATTTTCCATGCGGGACTCAGCTGGGAGCCTGATACGGTCACAGAGTATGCGCACCCGTTCCGGTTTGAGCGGGTGGCTGAAAAGTATCCGGAGCTCAGGATGTGTCTGGCACATTTCGCCTGGCCATTTGTCAGGGAGATGGTAATGCTGATGATCAAATATCCGAATGTATATACGGATACATCGGTTCTGTATATGGATTCGCCGACAGAGTCCATAAGAAGACTGTTTACAGTCGATATGGGAGAACTGTGGATGGATCGGGCACTTTACAGACAGGTAATGTTCGCTTCCAATGGCCCGCGGTTCAGACAGTTCAAGCTGCTGGATGCACTGAAAAAAATTCCGATGCGGGAATATTCCAGGGAAAACCTGTATTATAAAAATGCGTTAAGATTTCTTGGAGAGGAGGAGTGAGCATGGTTGATCTTCAGACAATTGTGTGGTGCAGCGAGAAGCCCGAACAGTTTCATATGATTACGGACGAGGTGCACGGGATTGTGGAAAAGAGTCCGGTGAAAAACGGACTGGTGCTGGTAGTTACGGCGCATACGACGACAGGGATCATCGTGAATGAAGGACTCCCCTGTGTGGAAACGGATATCGGGGACATGCTTACGAGAAACGTGCCCTGCGACGCGCCTTATGCGCATGCGCACTTTCTGCCGAGTTATGGGGCGACCGGAAATAATTCAACAGGTCACCTGAAAAGTCTTCTTTGCGGAAATCACTGCGTATTTCCTGTTAAGGACGGCAGGATAATATGCGGAGGCGCTCAGGATATTTATTTGGTAGAATTTGACGGGCCGCAGACAAGAAAAGTATATGTTGAGGTTTTTGGAGATGTATAGAGAGAGGTAAACTGTACACTTTGTCAAGAGCAAGAAAAAGAAGTAAACTGTACCCTAATAGTAAGACACAGAAAAAGAGGGTACAGCTTACTTCTTTTTTGTGACCGTATTAATGCTCATGAACATAAATCAATGTTTCTGCCATTTGCTGAAGATTTGATATCTTCACTTTTCGGGCATAAGGGCGTACTTCTATACTATCTTGTCGGAAATATTCGTGCGTCCTACGGAGTTTCATTCTCTGTCGGCAAGAAAACCAGCAGACTGAGAATGATCCGTCACTTCGTTTCGACGAGGTGCTTACACCTCCTTGCGCTCCTTATGCGGCTATCCCCTGTGGACTTGTCGTTCGCAAACATCATAAAATGCCGTTCGCCGCTAGCAAGTTTTGAAAAAAATATCGAAAAAAAGACCGTCAATTTACACCGCCGTGTGAGAAAGCAGTGGCTTTTTCTTATCTCCATTTTCAAAAAAGTAGGTCATTATCATGTCAGACAAGAATGAGTTTTGCAATACTCAAGGGGGATGGGGAGAAGTAATCAATCATTTGAAAATACATAGTAATTTATGAGAAGATTTGTCTGATTATAAACCTTGAAAGTTTTCTTGTACTCATTTACCGATCTTTTGAGGTTTGAATGTAGATGATCTTAAGTATTTTATTTGTAATTACATTACACTTGATAACTCCTCCCTCCAAAATGATATGGCAGAGTATTCAGCTGGTTCAGATAATATAGGAGTTGTCAGTATTTCAATCGGAACTTCCAATTCTTTTGCCAGTTTTTTCATTGTTTCCGCTTTAGGTGTCCGTTTTCCAGATTCATATTGTGCAATACGTATATCAGCACAACTTTCAGAAAAACCAAGCAATAAACCAAGTTGTTTCTGAGTAAGATGTTTTTTAGTTCTTAAATGCTTTAATTTTTCTCCGAATGCAATCATAAGTTTATTCTCCTTAATCATATCTTTGTTGAGGTGCCTATACGGCACCTCTGTATTATGTGAAAATTAATTTCCTGTACTACCAAAGGCATCTATTCCCCGTTGCCGTCCATGCTCGAAAACAAAAGCAGCGATAATCACAGGTGTAATAACAAGCTGTCCGATTCTTGTTCCTTTATTTATGGTATATTCTTTATTACTCACGTTACTAATGATTGCATGAATTTCACCCCGATAGCCGGAATCAATAGGCGGCAGTTCGCAGATCAGTCCTTTGACAGCCATGCTGCTTCTGGGAAAGACATATCCTGCATAACCATCTGGAATCTCTATTCCATATCCCAAGGGTATTTTTAGAATTTCTCCGGGCTTTACGGTACAATCATAGGGCATGAAAACATCCGCTCCGGCATCATTATCGTGTGGACGGAAAGGACAATGGTCCTTCTGGACTCCAAAATCAATCAGTTTAATTTTCATACCGATCCCTCCTGATATAAGAGTGGGTAATCTTTTTCAAGAATAATTTCAGGAGTAAAATTTTGCGATATCGGATGCCGGCAGTTCATTTTCCCTTCCTGGCAATGTTCCCTCTGACAGAATGGTCCGGTCCTGGATGGATCAAAGAGAACGGGATTTTTCAAATAGAGTGTATGCCATACTTTGAGCATGACAATACGCATTTCATCGGTATTTCTCCGGCAGCACCGCTGTCCGATCATGTGTTTCCACTGATAAGGAGTTGCACTGATGATCAAAATGTTTCGCAATCCCTGAGGAGTTACATAACCGGCTGTATCATGGCTTATTCCCGATTTACATAAAGCTTTGTAGGAATCCATATCAGACAGACAGCTTTTGATGTATAAGTTTTGAATTTTCTCTGGTGACTGTATGATTTCATATGGTTTTACAAATGCTGCCCCCTCAGAATAATTGCTGTACTGCAGGGATGCACTCATAAATTTTACTTCATTTTGATGCCTGGTAATCTGCGAAAGAAATCTTCTGCTTGCCCCAATAACTGCTACTGTGATCACAGTAAATTTCTGGATTGTCGGATGCGGCAGGCTGCTGATGTTTTCTACGATATCAGCGCGATAAGACTGATTGTATAATTGGAGAAGATCTTCCATATTGTGAATGGTATGTCCCCGCTGCGTAAGCCTGGCAGCGAATACCATATTTTTTTCTGCTTCTTTTATGGCAGAGCAGTTTAATATTGTTGTTTCAATCTGATTCATATGCGGCTTCCTCCTTTATGATTGCTGCTAATAAGAAGAGATAGTTCAAACTGTCTGTAATCTTCTCTTCCCATAATTCTTTTTTGAACATACCGGGTTTTGCGTAACACATATCATATAAGGATACGATGTGCTTGGCCATCATACCGACAAGCGCTCTTTGTGGAGTGCAGTTCTGTAAGGATGCTGCTACTTTAAAGGCAATGAGCCGATCCTGATGGTCCCCTGTATATTCCTTTCTTTTATTACATAATGTTTTTGAACATTTCACGACCTGATCATCGAAGATCAGTCTGAATTCTGAATCCGTCATAATGTTTCCTCCTTCTGTTTTTTGGTGTAATGATTGTCCGGATGTTCCTGACTTTTTTCCAGCTGCTGATGTGTAAATACTGCTTCCCGGTTCAGAATGGCGTCGATGTTATGCAGAACCGTTTCCAGTTCTCTGACAGAAGCTCTCTCCTGTTGGATTTTTTCTTTCAGGGAATTTGTCTCTGTCTTCAAACTTTCTTTTGTTTGCTGTAATGATTTCAGTGATAACATTTTTCCATCCGGGTAACATTCTTTCAGCCAGTCTCTTGCTTCGAGATACTGTTGGATTTTGCTCTCATGAGTTTGCCGGAACTTCTTTTTATTCTTTGTTTTTAAATAATCACGATAAGTATTTTTTGAAGCATAATATTGGCCGGTATAATGGATCTGTGAATTTAATGTCTTCATTTGAGAAGAACACTCTTTTGACTGTGCAATGGATATTTCCAGATCCTTTCTGGAGTGTTCCAGTGCTGCAGTTACTTCTTCTCTGTGACCGTATCCATGCTCCTGAACATAAATCAATGTTTCTGCCATTTGCTGAAGATTTGAGATCTTTACTTTTCGGGCATAGGCTTCGCTTTGCATGGCTTTGACGTTTTCCTGCAGATTTACGACCAGGCGAAGGCTGGATCTGTAATGGAAGATTGCAAGCGGATCTTTCCGATAATCATTATTTGCAGATGCAGGCTTCTGAACCTCTTTTTCTGAAGCTTGCGAAAACTGATTCTGAAGAAACTTCTCTTCCAGATATGCTTTCCCATAATGGGTGCCAAGCGATTTGTCGGTGATCCTTCTGTCCCGGTCAGGATGATGGTAACGATATCGACCTCTTTCTCTGGTTACCGAAATATTGTAACGTTCGAAAAGAATTGCCTGAAACTCATCAAATGTTCTGGCTGTTTTAGCGATTTCAAAAACGGCATTTCTTATAAAATCCTTCTGTGTCTGGAAAGTGCTTGCTGTCGGTTTCATGCCGGCTTCCCGAATCTTCTGGTTTACCTGTTCCAGTTTTTTCTGCCCTCGTGTTTTTGCCCGATATTCTTTTTCGCTTGTTTTTTCCTTTGCCGGAGCAAGCAGATCAATCTGGTGAAGACCTTCCCGCTGGCACATTTCCATCACCTCTTTTTTCAGATGATTGAGAAACCGTTTTGTCGAGCGGTGCTTATAACCGGCCATTTCTTCATGGGGCTTGTCCATATAAGGCTGCCTTTCAACAGAATATTTCCGGACACTGTTGATCACGATATGCGTATGAATATTGCCGGAATGATTATCGCCATCCGTATGAGTCACGACTAAGGTCTGATAGCCGGGAAAGTTTTTCCTTGCATATTCCAGACACAGCTGCTGTGCCTTTTCACCTGTAAGATTATTTTCTTTCACATCCTCCGGATCAAAGCTGATGATGTAATGGTGATTTTTAATGTCACTTTTCTTTTGGTTTTTGCGAAATTTTGTATTAGTCCTGCGGCATTCTTTATCAAAAGACAGAGGTGAGCAGTTTATTCCGTCCATGTAAAATTCTTCTCTAAGAAGTTTGTGTCCATATTCGTCCAGAATAGGTTTACTGTTTTTTTCGTCATGCTGATAAAGCAGATAATCCAAAACGGAGCTATAGTTGGCATTTTTACTTTTTACGTGTTTAAGAATTGCCATCAGTTTCACCTGCCAGTTTTAATACTTCTTCTCTAAGATCGAACAGGTCAGCAATGCAATGCCGGATTTCTTCTTCCATAGCCAGGGATCTTTCGCCCCCTGTGTTGAAGTACCGTGCAATCTGATTCAGATTCGATCCAATCTTTCCATATTCCTTTAAGATATCGCGCAGGATTTTCATATCAGCAACAATTTCATAGTGAACATGGATCTCATTGGATAAAAATAATTCTCTAAGGTAAGCGGATCTGGATAAGCCGGCAGTGGCTGCATGCCGGTTTAGGATTTCTAGTTCCATATCCGTCACTTTCATACTGACAATGTTCTTATAGAGATATTTTTCCGCTTTTTTCTTTCTAGGCATACTCCTCCCTTCCTTCCAAAACATACATTTTCCACGGAGTGGAACCACGAAAACGGTGCAGTTGTCCCTTCTGCAATCGTTTCGTGATGCGCCCACTTTATGTGGAAGCTAAAAGACATCGTTGATGTCGAAATCGAGGGTATGGGGAAATCGAAATCCCCATCAAGATCATGACCCGGAAGTAATAGCAAATCCATAAACTGGATTTCGGTATTACCTGGGTGGATCTTGCTCTTGAAATTCTAACCCTCTCACTTAACGTAACTAGGGGGAAAAAGAATACAGGGGATATTTGAGAAATTATAAAAATGGTGCATATAAAATGTAAAAGCACCTGGACTTTTTAATTAGTTGTATGCTATAATACTCCTGGATTTTTAAAATAAAACATGGTATAATTGCCAACACACCCAATTTTGTTAATTAAAAGGAGTGATAACATGCCGACATTTATTGATTTGTTTGCTGGTGCTGGAGGGTTCAGTGAGGGATTCTTACAGGCTGAATACAACAATCAATATTATGATTTTCTGTTGGCTTCTGATATAAATCCAACCTGTGAAGTAACTCATAGGATGAGGTATAATTTTCAGCTTGGATTACAAACGGAATTTCTTACCAAAGACATAACTGATCCCGATTTTCTGGAAGCTCTTAAAAATAAAATTAAACAAAGTTTAGGTAAAAGACCTATTGATATTGTTGTAGGTGGGCCACCTTGTCAGTCGTTCTCTTTAGCAGGTGTTCGTAAAAAAAATGACAAAAAAGATGATCTTTTTTCTTATTATCTAAGAGTAATAACTCTAATTAAGCCTAAGTACTTTGTTATGGAGAACGTGTATGGTATTCTTACAAAATATGATGGTAAAATTAAAGATCGTATTTTAAGAGAAATTAATAGTATTGTTGATACTGATGCTTTAACTAAATACATAGAATTAGGGAAAAAATATTCTAAAAGACTAGATAAAAAACTAGAAAGAGAAGCCGATTTTATTTTTAGAAAACTGAATATCGTTCTTTCAAAAGAAAGAATACAGCTTGAAAAGAGCGACCTTTACTTGGATCTTCTTGAGAAACTTGAAAACAGCAAGTTTACGGAGAAACAAAAAGAATTTATTCAGAGTTCTATTGTAGAAAAGAAAAATGATATTGATATTCCTGAATTAGATTCTTTTATGGATTATCTTGCAGACCAATTTGTAAACGCTTTTAGAAATAATTCCTTTATTTCAGAACAAGAAAGAAATATCATTCGTCAGGCTCTTAACTTGATTAAGAGGCAATATATAATTGAAAACATTAATAAAGCAGTAAAGAAAGAAATCAATGTTTGTCAGTTGGATAAAAGCGAATATAAGGCGGAATTCGATCAGATTATCGATTGGCTCAAAGATGAGAATATCTTGGAAAAGTTTTATGCTGCATGTAGTGATATTCTTTTCAAATACTGTGCTGAATCTTATGTTGAAACAGATGAAAATGGTGAAGATGATTGTTTAGACAGACATATTGCGGCAATTGCCGCGGAAAACAAATGTGTTGATGTTACACTGGCAACCAGAGATGCTGTTGAAATCTTGTATGAACCTGTTATGGATTCTATTTCAAGACTTAATAACCTCATGAAAAAATATCTATCTGACAATGAAAAAAAATCTTTTGATACATTAGCTGAGAATGTTAGACTTTATCATATCAAGAGTGAAATTGTTCTCAATGCATCTGACTATGGAGTTCCGCAGAACAGACAGCGCGTTGTATTCATTGGATGTCGCAAAGATCAGAAACTTATTACATCTATTCCGGCTACTGTGCGTCCTGAAGATAAAGTTACTACAGCAGAAGCATTAGATGATTTGCTTTTCATAAATAACAATGAAATAAGAACAGAATATGATTTTAATTTATATGAAAAAGCAATTTCTGATAAACCGCAAAGAGCAATTTTAGGGCAGATTGAAACTAAAGAGCCTAAAAAAACATACATTGAATGGTCTCGGAAAGGTAGACTTAATCCAGAGCGTTTTCCGAATATAAAAATGCCTACTTACACTGCTGCTAATAATATGGAAGAAGTTAAAACAAAAGGAACACAGGAAATGATCCTTTCTAATCATCAAACTTCTAACCAAAATGATACTGTTAAAGGTCGGTATGCTTTTATGAGAAAATATGGAAGTTTTCAAGAAGCACGAGCTCATGATCCAAAGAATGAAATTCTTAAAACCAATAAAAGAAATTACAATGTTTTAGATGCTTCTTCTCAGTCTCCAACAATTATGACGATAGGAGATGATTATTGCCATTATGGAGCTGATAGATCGCTTACAGTAAGAGAAATGGCACGACTCCAGTCGTTTGATGATTCTTTTGTATTTCAGGGGAAACGAACAACAGGTGGAGATAGAAGAAAGCTTGAAACACCTCAATTTACTCAAGTAGGTAATGCAGTACCACCTCTTATGGCACATGCAATAGCTCTTGAAATTTTAAAAAATATTAAATAATTACAAAGGACCATACCTCAAATGGTGTGGTCCTTATTTTTTAATAAAATCATATCATCTCTTACTTTACGTCCCTTTTCTGTTAAGCCCCAATATAAACTTCTATTACTCCATTTAGCATAAATTAAATTTAATGCTCGGTACTGATTCAACAATTTTTTGACAAACTGATTATCATCGAAAAACCTTCCATATGTAGTTGATAAATATTTCTTTTTTATTGCACTTTCCACGAGATCTTCTGTAATAGATACCTCCATCATTTCAGTAGCAATTATCTTAAATAATTCCACCAAAGTTGTTTTTATACTTTTAGAAATAGTTCCATAACTTCCTTCATAATGGTATTTTATTTCTATTTCAGTATCATTAAATGCAATGTCGGTTTGTAATGTTAGTGAAGCGATTTTACTTTCTGCCTTTTTCAAATCTTCTAATAGCTTTTCATTTCTATCTTTCAATTCCATAATTTCTCTTCTCAAAGAAGCTTCATCAAAATCAACCGCTCTCTGCCATCCCGGACGTTTTATTTCAACTTTTGCTTTCATAATAGAAACTGCTAACTTACCAGTTAAGTCATCTGTTGTTTTCCAAATGCTTGCTAATCGATTGGTCATGGCTTTAGTTCTAAAACTTTTTAATTTCATAATTTTTTCTGTATCTGTTTCCATTTTACTCTGATCAAGCTCAACACTTTCGTCAATGGCAAACACTAACACAGGAATATTATGCTCTATTGCATAATCATACTCCATTTCAGTATAGCTTATTCCTGTTTCAGGATGGATAGAGCCATACCTTTTTCCTATGATTAAAACATAATAATCACATAAATCTATCACTTTTTTAATTACTTCAAATTGTTCCGTATCTACTGCAACAAATGCTTCCATACCAGCCGGAATACAATCCGCCATAAAAAGCACATCCAAAATTTTTCTTCTCTCTTCGACTAAATCTGAATATGTCGAACTTATAAATACTTGATATTTTTTTTCTTGCATTTCCCATATCTCCGGTAATTAAAAATTAGTTATTATTGATTTTCAAATTAGAACGTTTGCATTTTTCTATAAAAGTTTTATAAAAAAATTACCATTTTGTGTAATTTGTACCGTTCTCAAAATCCATTTCTTCTAAAATATATTCAACAGGTTCTCCGAACAAAAGAGGTAGGTCATCAGGCCACATCTTAAATAACAGTCCATGGTCTCTCCATTTCAATTTTTCTTCTCCATTTTTAATTATTTTCTTATAATATCCAGCAAAATCAATCATAATTCTATCGGTTTCAATAAGCGGTAATATAAGAGAAGTATTTGGATTTTTCGTATGTTGAATTACATCATATCTAAACCATTCTATTCCATTTCTCATCTCAGAAACCGCTTTTACCCAGAATGTTTCTCGATGTTTTTCTAATAGTTTGCTTTTTAAGGTAGAAAAATACCAATATGAGAGTATTCGTTTTCGCATCATTTCATCCTGATGGCATATATTAACCTGCTCATTGTTATTATCTACCATGATGACCAAACCAAATGAATTGGCTTTGGAAGCGAAGGTCGTATTCTGAATTGATAGTCTATCTTCATTTTTTGTATCATTATGAGTCCATCGTCCATATTGCTTAACGATTTCAGAATAACTAAGCCCTTCATCTGGAACTTTAGAAAACAGATTTACCCTATTATTAGTTCTTCGTTTTGATCCCGAAGCATTTCGTCTTGTAAGTCTACTAGCTTTAAGTTCAATACCTTTATAATCTGGTAATTCAGAATTATTTCTTCTAATACCTAAAGCGTGTTCAAGGGTATCTCCGACACCAGGATCGCCAGGGGTAATAGATGGAAGGAATCCTTTTTTGTGTATCCACCAAATTTTTTGAATAAGTTCTTCTGATATCGCAAAATCATTATACACGGACTGCATAACAATATCATATGCCATACCTGATTTTCTAAATAAAGAGTTACTTATCTCTGTTTTAGAAAGATTTAAAACATAAATCTTTTTATCAAAAGAAATCAATGCAAGTAAATTACATGGCTGACAATATGATTTTAAATTATAAAACCAAATTCTAGGATCTCCTTTTTTGGTTACCGGGCGATATAGAGAGGCACATGTTTCTTCTAAATGATCTTCATAAACGAAATATGAAGTAATTTTTACTTTATTTTCAGGACCTTGTTTCTGTGTCTCATAATTGTGAATTCCTGCCTCTAGGAGAAATAAGCGAACATCGCCAATTGCGTCCATAATAGATTTTATGTATCCTGTTGGAGTAGGAACAAGAAAAGCAACTTTAGCACCAGTATTAGCAAAGACAGGAATAAATTGTGATAAAGAAACATCCGACATAGCTAACATATTTAAACATCCCTTCTTTCAAAGCATATTTTTATTCTACCAGAAAAAGGTGTTTATTTATAGAAATAAATTCCGATATTTGACCAGATCGTGTTTAAATATTTATCGCTCTGAAATCAGATGGAAGCAAAATCTAAAATTGAAAACCAACTAAAGGATATATCATTTATTTTGGTTGTAGATTCGGGTTATACTTGAAAAAATATATTTTAGGAAAAGAACAGTCCTAATAAGAAAGTGAATTGGAATTAAATAAAAATAATTGGATTAGTGAACTTGGAATTTATAAGGGGATAAATTAAATATCACAAAAAGGAAAGAAAAGTTATAATTCTAGATATAATCACAATTGTAGATAAAATGGCATTCGCAGATTAAAAAATAGGAAATTTTTTGATAGAATAGAAATGTAAGCTTGGCGGGGAAGTTTTTGTAGTTGTGACGATAATTGGAGGGTGATGATATGAATAAAAAAATATATAAAGAAATCATTGAAAATACAATAGTTCCATCTAACATTACCAGCGATGAAAAAATTATAAGATACGATAGAATAACACAGTTTATGAATCAAAACACACCTAAAAGATTATATAGATTTAGGAGTGCTTCAGAGCAAAATATAAGCGCATTTTATAAAGATGAAATATGGTTTTCTTCGGGAAATAAAATGAACGATGACTTTGAGGCGAGAATATTTTACGACAAGAAAAAAATAAGAGCTGAGTTGATGAACTTGATCAGTGAGTCTGGTGAACTTAAAGTTATTGCAAGTTTACGAAAAAATGATGAGATACCTTTAGAGATGTTTAAGATTGTACCTAATGCAATGGATGTTTTTTCATGGATAAAGACAGTTCCAGAAGAACAGACTATTGCGATGTCTAGGAAGGTTATAGAGTACATACTGGATAACCTAGATATAGGTTTGAAATTTGTTGAAAATGGACTTCAAGAAAGTTCAAGATTTGCATGTTTTTCAGAGCAAATATATTCAGATATGATGTGGGGGCATTATGCATCTAATGCACAGGGGTTTGCTCTTGAATATGTAATAGATAGATATTGTAATGTTTTTACAGAATCAGGAACAGCAGGAACATATAATGTGACCGCAAATTTATTTCCTATAATTTATGATAATAGACGTTTAGATGGAACTTCTTATGCATTGTATTTATTTCAAATTTACATATTACAATTGTTATATGGTCAATGTCTTCCAACACAATGGTTAAATACACTGGTGCCGTGTCCGGATGAGTTTATGGGTACAAAAATAGCCATAAAGAAATCTCGTGACTGGGCAAGTGAAAGAGAATGGAGAGTATTTTACATTCCGGATTTCTCTGAAGATTCGAAAAAAAACAATTTTATACATATAAAGCCGAAAGCAATTTACCTAGGACGAAAAATTAGTGATATAAATCAAAAAATACTTATAGATATAGCGAAAGAAAAAGGTATTCCTGCATATAAAATGTATATTAAAGATGATTTAGACAGCTACAAATTATCGAGTTGCAAGATAAAAATAAAGTAGGGAGAATATGGGCTAATTAAATAGATAGAAGAAACAGTATGTAATGAAATATATTTGAAATTGTATGATACAGCTATTAGGAATCGATGCATTCTGATGGCTGTATTTTTATTTGTCAAAAATAATAAAGAAAAGTTATTTTTAGACCATGTGAAAAATACTCCCCTAGTTACGTTAAGTGAAGGGAAAAATATTTCCTTTCAAATTTGATCAGAAAAGAGGAATATATCATGTCAGAAAAAAGATGTTATACCGTACAGGAATTGCAAGAGATACTCGGAGTCAGCCGTCCGACAGTCTATAGTCTTTTGAAGAGGAATGAGTTCCGATGGATTCAGCTGGATGGTGGAAAATACAGGATTTCTAAAAAAAGTTTTGATGATTGGCTAGACAAACAGCCCGAATAAAAGATTCGTTTTCATAATGTAATATTCGTCCAGCGACATAGTAAAAAGAAAATGAAAAATGTCGTATGCTTAAAAAGAGGAAGGAGGAAAATCTGATGACGAAAGATGTAAGTTCGGATAAGGAGTCGGTTAAAAAGTGGATGACAGTAACGGAAATGGGGAATCTGCTGGGGCTGAAAAAAACAGATCGGTATTGGCTGGTACATAAAAATGTTTTTGAGACAAAAGAACTTCTTGGAAAGATGCGTGTAAATATAGCGAGTTTTGAAAAATGGTATGCCAATCAGGTAAAATACCACAAAGTCACAGGAGAAGAACCGGGAAGTGAATTGAAGGAATGGTCGTATTCTATCCGTGATATTGCCCGGATATTATCTATAGAGGAAAGTGTTGTTTATGATCTTCTCATTCGGGAAAATATTGAAACGGTCACTGTAGATTATTGGAAACGTGTTCCAAAAAGCGCCTTTCATCAATGGTATAAAGGTCAATCCAGATATCTGACACAGGAAGACAGAAAAGCTGTGGAAGATCTTTATAAGACAACGATCAGTATGCCAGAGATGGCCAGATCGCTTGGAGTAACCAGGAGTACTGTATATTCTATTCTGAAGAATAAAAAATACAGTCATTTCTTTGAAATGATCATGATCGGTGAACAAAAAAGGATTACCAAAGATAGTTTCCTAAACTTCCTGAATGGTCAGAATCAATATCATTTAGCTACATCTAAGGATCAGAAGGATATCAAAAAAGAGAAGAATCGTCCGCTGGCTGATTTTCGAAAGAAAAAATTATGGAAGACTGGAGAAGGACGAAGTAACGGAAACCAGAACTATCTTACTCCGGATGAGGCTGCTTTTCTGGCTGCGGTTTCCAGAACTACAATTATTAACTGGTATCAAATGGAGTATTTTCCTGTAGTCTTCCTCGGAAACAGAGTATTTATCAAAAGAAAAGAGTTTGAAAGCTGGATCAAACATCGGAAAGGAGCTGGAACATATGGCATCCATCAAAGAACGTAATGGAAAATTTGTTGTTATCTATTCTTATAAGGATGAGAATGATAACAGAAAACAAAAATGGGAAACTTATAATACGAAGTTAGAAGCAAAGAAGCGGAAACAGGAAATCGAGTATAAACAAGAAATGGGATCCTTTATCGTTCCTCAATGTCATACGGTGAAGGATTTATTAGATGAGTATATTGCGCTATACGGAAAAGATAAGTGGGCTATTTCTACCTATGAGGGGAATGTGGGACTGATCCACAATTATATTCTTCCCATCTTAGGAAAAGAGAAATTATCAGATATAAACACTCGATTTATTGAGAAATTTTATCAGAAGCTTTTAAAGATACCTGCGGTGATAAGTCCAACCGGGAAAAAACCTGCACAGGAATTTGTGACAGCCTGTACTGTGAGGGAAATCCATAAGTTGTTACGGAGCTGTTTTGAACAGGCGGTGAAATGGGAACTGATAGAAAAAAATCCATGTATCTATGCTACTGTTCCAAAACACAAATCGAAGAAAAGAGAGATCTGGACGGCAGAAACACTGATGCATGCTATGGAAGTATGTGACAATGACCGATTGCGGCTGTCTCTTAATCTCTCATTCTCCTGCTCTCTCCGGATAGGGGAGTTGCTTGGACTCACCTGGGACTGTATTGATATATCCCCTGAAGCGATTGAAGAAAACAGAGCGTATGTATATGTGAATAAGGAACTGCAGAGAGTCACCAAAGAGGCATTAAAGGAACTGGATGGGAAGGATGTACTTCTGGTCTTCCCGGAAAAGAGTAAAATCAATAAGACGGTTCGTATCCTGAAGACACCGAAAACAGAGACAAGTGTCCGGAAAATATTTCTTCCTAAGAGTGTAGCTGCTATGCTTCAGGAATGGAAGGAAAAACAGGAAGAAGCAAAGGAAGTTCTGGGAAGTGAATATCAGGATTTCAATCTCGTTATGGCGACTACTTTTGGTCATCCGACAGATGGTGCTGCTATCCGTAATGATCTAAAAAAACTGATCCGGAAATATAATCTTCCACCTGTGGTCTTCCACAGTTTACGACATACAAGTGTTACCTATAAGCTGAAATTGAATGGTGGAGATATCAAAGCGGTCCAGGGAGATTCCGGACATGCACAGGTCAATATGGTAACGGATGTTTATTCGCATATTCTGGACGATGACCGTAAGAAGAATGCAGAATTGTTTGAAGATGCATTTTATGGTAAGAAAGAAACAGATCCGCAGATGCATAGAAAGAAGCCGGAAAATACTTTAAAGGTTCCGGAAGGTGTGGATGCGGAGCTGCTGGCAAAGGTACTCTCCAATCCGGAGATGGCTGTCTTACTGGCGTCTCTCGCAAAAACAATTAATAGATAGAAATATAGTATAAGCTTTGATTATTTTCATTTTTATTGGAATTTGCTCATCTCTTTTCGTGAAAGAGGAAAATGAATGACAAACTATGATGGTTCAGCCATTGTATGTCGAAAAAAAGGCTTTGGAAACACATCTGAATACTCTAAAAGGGAAAATGGATTTTGTTTTGAATATTTGAATAAAGTATTCTGATGAATATGATGGCTCAAACGAAAAGAAAAAGTTAAAATCAAAGAAGTATTATCAATTCAAGAGACAGATTTATTAAGAGGAACAGGTTATCATAATATAAGATTAATTTATCTGCTAAGAAATTGATCCGAAAGTGCTTTTATTTTTTGATTCTGTATGATTTTGATTAACACATTAACAAGGGAAAATGTGGGTCCGATTCCTATACGGAATGGTAACATAAATCGAAAAAATGTATGAAAAACTGTCAGAAAGTTTCTCGTTCTTTTCATGTATAGTATTACGGAGCCCGTCAGGGTAAACAACTTTAATACGTTTCGTTATCTGGAGTAATTATTTAATGTCCTAAGAGACCTTCATAAGAAAACATAATTCTTCTAGAGTGATTACTCCAGAGTTCTTTGGGCTTCCATATATTTTGTCATAACGTATATCTTTTTAGATTCATAACTGATAAAATAAATGTAACAAAAAAAGAAAGATGTGGAATCATTATAGTATTAGAGTTCTGCTCAAAGTGTATAGATATCTGGCCTCAGAGGGCATTTAGCTATATTGGCATAGACTAGCTTCTGGTCATGACATAAAGTGTCAGGAGTGGTCGGAGAGTAGAAGGCAACTGTAACGGCGGAAGATTACCGGATGAAATATGAGAGAAAGATCACGCTGAGCGGAAAGGACTAGAGATGGATAATATACAAGAGATGATACAATTTATTATAGATAACCATACCGTAATTAGTTGGCTTGTTTCTGCACTACTTGGGGGTGGCATTTTATGGAAGTTATTACCTAAATTATATAATTTATATAGGAAGAGGTATAGCTTTAGTATAGAGATGGCTATGATAAACAAGAAAAATAAATTATTAGCCAAGCAAGAAGGTATTTATGTTGCCAGACCTGAATTAGAAGCTGCTTTGAATATCAAATATGAAACATGCGTTATTGTTGGGCCGGCAGGAAGTGGGAAAACAAGATTTGCACTTAATTTAATTAAAAAAAATAGATTATTCTCAAAATACTATTATGTATATATACATAAAAATAATGCTTCATATTTTGATTCAGAGGAATTTAAAAATTTAAGATGGATTAATAATAGGCGAAATTATATATTTATTATTGATTATGTCTATGAAAATGTAGAATTAATTTATAAATTAAAAGATTGGTCAAAGCAGACAAAGAGAAATAAGTTTATTCTTCTTGAAAGAGATTATAGCGGTTTGGATTTCCCCGAAGCTCATGAGATTTCAATGCAAGATTATAGAATGGATACGGATTCTTTATGTCAGATCCTTTTAAATGAATTACCTAGAAGACAAAGAAAATCAAAAGAAATAAAAGAAAAAGCAAAAAGGATAATTGATCTGATATATAACCAGTTTGATCAAGATGATATTCGCCCTATTTTTGCCAAATTGACTTCAAGCATATTTATCGATAATCCTAATTACGATGAAAAATTACTTGGAGAAATAAAGGACTATTCGGACTTAATAGAATTATATTGGAATCATAAGTTTTATAAGAAAAATGTCGAAGATAAATGTAAAAATTCCGATTTACATGTTGACGAAGAATTTATGTCAAATTTAAATATTGTTATAAGAAGTTTATCTTTAGTAGCAGGTGTTACTAAAAAGGATGTAGTACTGGACTGTCGAAATTCGCGTCTTACATGTTTACTGGGGGGAGAAAGAGATATTACATCATTACTTGATGCATATTGTGAAGTGGATTTTCTTGAAAAGTTTGGGCAACTATCTATAGAAAACATAAGAGAAATATTGGGAATAGTTTTAAAAGACTCCATTAGATGGGATAAAAAAGCAAGAAAGAACAAATTTAAAATTACAGCCAATCTCGATATTATAAGTGAATGGGTAATGAAAGATTCTTTATTGCTGTATAAAAACGAACATTGGATTAATGATTTGCAATTATTTCTAAGAAAAAATTATCATGAAGAACTATGCAAATTTATGGCGCGTGCAGCATTAGATTTTTCTGAATTAACTCAATATTTTGAACAAGCTACTGGTAGAGATATAGGGGAAAATGAATATCTTGCGCATATCTTTTTTTTAATAAAAATAATATATGAATCAAAAAGCGAAAAAGCAAGGGACGCAAAAATAAAGCAACTTGCAGAATTTATAAAAAATACCAAAAGTGATTATTTACTGTATTATCGAACAATTGAAAGTGAAATATGGAAAATATTAAGAAGACTATTTTCAGAAAATTTAACTGAATGCAATACTACAAAGGCTATTATGAAGATTTTTGAAGGAGAAAAAGATGAATAATACTAATTTTTTTTCAACAGTAAGTAATAATTTGATTGCGGGAAATAATAATATTCATAAAGATAATTTGATTATACCTTATATAAAAGAATGCATTTTTAATGAACGAAATATTGTGGTTTTAGATTTGAACAAGAGTTTATTAAAAAAATGTGGAAAGTATATATCAGAGTTGGGCTACACTGTCGAATTAATAGACGCAACTAATCCCAAGGGAAGCGATTTATGGAATCCATTGTTAGTTCCATATTATGAATATCAAGACGGTAACATTGATGAGTGTGTAGATGAATTATATAATATAGCTACTATTATTATGAGCGACGAGATTAAGATTCAGAATAAAGATCCATATTGGGATAATACATCCATTGATTATTTTGTTGGATTATCATTAATTTTATTTACTGAAGCAAAAAATGAGTCCCAAATTAATACTAGAAATATTTATTATATGGCAAAAAGTTGTTCAGAAAAATTTGGAGGGAGTACATATCTTAAAGAGTATATTAGCGAAATGGAACAAGATCCTTATGGAATTAGTAAGATATTACAGAGTGTTATAGTTGCGCCATCTGAAACTAAAGCTAGTATTGAAGCAGTATTTTATCAAAAATTAAATATACTAAATAGACGGGAGACTATATTTAATGCCTTAGGGGAATTTAGTATTAATTTAGATAAAGTGTGTTGTGGGAAAACAGCTATATTTTTAAATTATAGTGATGATAAAACTGTAGATTTACCATATATTAAAATTTTTTTATCCCAATTATTTCATACAATTAAAAAGTATACTAATTACGATAAATCAGTTCGCCCATTTAATTTCATTTTCAAAGATTTTTTATCATTAGGTTATGTAGCAGAAATAGAACGCATGATTTCTGCAAATAATAATATAAATAATTATTTTCTAGTTGACATAAATAGCTTATCATACGCCGAACGATTATATGGAGACAATTTTTCTGAATATTTAATAGCAATGTGCGAAGGAATGGTGGTCGTGCCTACTGCAGAAATTAAGATACTTAGTAAAGTTAGTGAACTTTATAATATATTGGCAGAAAATAATAATAAATGGGTATCTCCATATTATCTTCAAAGAGACACAGCATTGTTTTTATTGCAAGCATGTGACCCAAGGGTTATTCATATAAAGGAGATAGAATATGATGAGGAATATGTTTATAAAGCCATTATTTGTGAAAAATATCAAATTGAAGAATTTGACCTTAAGGAATTGGTTAGAGATAGAAAAAAGCAACGTTTGATAAGGATGATGAATGAAAATGCAGGTGATGATATGATATCTATAGAGAAAATACAGGAAGATGATAGAGTGAATAATTTAGAAATAAAAGATGAGTCATCTATGCTCATGGACAGAATTAACAAAAAAATTTCTGATTTATATGCAAGAGAGAATTTAAATCGACTGATTAATGATAAATAGGAGATGGTGGAATTCTAGATATCTTTTATCGGATTCTTATCAATTAGAAATCTTGATAGGATTTCTGTTACAAAGCGGAGTAATAAAATGTAATCAGAAAAATAATGTTGACGAAATTACACAGCATGATTATACTCACAAAGCTGCAGTTATCATATGATATTATTTTCATAAACAACAAAATCTTTAGTATATAAAAAAATAAATAACAAATTATACAAAGAACATTATTGATTCCAATATTGTAAACGCGCAATAGTGATAAGGTTACATTTTGAAATGATTCTAACTTTTTTGTATATTACGATGAAAATGTACCCCTGTTCCGGAGGAACGGATACCGTAAGTCCGGGACTATGATACTGCGAGTCCGGAGCAGGGATACCGCACTTAATTGATTGCTACTTGCGAGTTTACTCGCTTAATGCAGGATCTAATCCATATACTTCCCGCATGGATCTGTAATTCGCAGGATCAGTCGGAATGATGTTGATCTTGTATGCATCATGCTTGATGCGGTCCAGGATTGCTTCTGAGAGGGGGCTATCATCACCACCAAGCTGATCATACCACCCATTGGAATCATACTGGGAACAGAAGATGGTAGATGACTTCCTGCGTCTCCTGTGGAGAAGCTCCAGAATGTCATGCTGTTCGGATTCTGTGGGTTTCAGCAGAAGCCATTCATCAATGATCAGCAGAATCGGGTTGGCGTATTTTCCTTGGACCTTTTTGTATGTGCCGTCATTACGAGCCATCTCCAGTTCCAGGAGCAGATCCGGCAGGCGAACATACTTCGTCTTGTAACGCTGTTTGCAGGCTTCCATCCCGAATGCGCATGCCAGATAGGTCTTCCCGCTCCCAGTAGCTCCGGTAATAAAGAGATTCCTGTGTTCTGTGATGTATTCACAGGTTGCAAGCCGCTCAATCAAAGAACGGTTCAACTTGCGCCCGGAAGTATAGTTAATATCGCCAATGTATGCGTCCGGCTGGTCAAATCCGGCATTACGGATCAGACGCTTCAGGCTGTTACTCTTGCGGTTGCTATATTCGATATCCACTAGCATCCCGAAACGATCCTCAAAAGGAATCCCTTTCATCCTGGGGTCCTCCATCTGGGTGCGGAATGCATCTGACATAGAAGTCAGGCGCATTTCAATGAGTTTATCTATCGTGCTTTGTGTGGTCATGGTTCCTTACCTCCTGTAGTAATCCGCGCCTCTTGTAAGCGCATGGCTGTTCTTTGCTGGCTCTGTATGGCTGCTTGTTGCTGCTCCCTTGTCCGGCATCTCCAGCTGATCGTTTCCGGTATCAAGGATGTTCTTGATACTCTTATAACTGGGAGTAGCCGTAAAAGAGAGCGCTTTCCGGCAGGCGGCTTCCAAACGGTCAACAGAATATTTGTCGGCCAGTTTCAAAAGCCCCATACAACTGCGGTAGGACTGCTGTTCTACACGCTTGGAGGTAAGGATCGCATCTACTACCTGACAGGTACTGGAGCCGATCCGCTCCGCCCATTTGCGGAAACGGTCACCGTTCCATTCCAGATACTGTTGGTGGGACTCCGGCATATGCTCTGTAACCGTACTGTATTGCCCTTTACGGCCATAAAGACGGCGATGGGACGCAATCCGGTTGTGATTGTAAAAAATCTCAACAGTTTTATCTGTAACCCGTACATCAACTTTGCGCTTTATATATTCATAAGGAACTGAGTATAGCATTCCGGCAAGGGATATGTGATAATTGAACTGAACGGTGGCTTGTTTCCATTCCGCCAGTTCATATGGGGTAGCAGGTAAAGGTGCCAAGAGTGGCAGTTCTTCGTCGCGGAAGATCTCATACCGGCTGCCCTCTTTCTTTTGGAAAGGGCGATGGCTGAAATCTTCCAGCTTCTGTCGGATTGCCCGGTTTAATTCATCAAGGGAAAAGAACTGCTCATTACGCAGGGCTGCAGTGATCCATGTGGAAATATTGCCTACACTGCCCTCGGCATTGGGCTTGTCCTTTGGAGCCCGGACACGGGCTGGAATAACCGCAGTGCCATAGTGCTCTGCCATCTCCTGATAGACAGCATTGATGCGCTGATCTTTCCATTCCTTATTGTGCTCTACAGCAGTACGGCAGTTGTCCGGCACGAGAATCTTAGCAACACCGCCAAAGTACTCGTACATATGGACATGAGCAGTGATCCATGATGGCTGCTTTTCATCCATGAATGCTTCTACGTATGGGTACTGGCTGTAGGTCATGACTCCTACGAAAATGTGAGCATCCAGGATTTCGCCGGTATCCGGATCAATGATGTGTGCCGGATCTCCAGCCCAATCTACTTCAACCTGTTCTGCAGGTTTTCGATTGATATGCATAGTGGCACGGCGCCTCTGCTCATCCTGCTGGATGTAATAGCAGAACTGGGAATACATAAGCGGCTCATCCCCGGAGAGGCGACATTCCTCAAGGTACTCTGTCCAGAGAAGCTTCTTATTTACTCCATTGCGGAGAAGTTCCTTGCGGATATGCTCGTAATCAGGCATCCGCTTTGATGTGGCAGGTTTTGCTTTCGAATCAGGAAAAAGCAGCCTGCCAAGGACGGGATCTGTTAGTTTAGGATCCAGCGGCCATGAAAGGTTCTGCTCCCTTGCAGCTTTCAGCACCTTGTTGACTGTTGTTTTAGATGCATTGCAGCTGAGGGCAATGTTGGTTTGACTAAGACCTAATCCGGATAGCCGGATGATCTCGCGATACTTGGTCATAAACGATGACCTCCTTTGTAATGTATTTACGCTTCAAAGCGTATGGATACATTATAAAGAAAATCGGTATCCTTTGACCGGAATCACAGTATTCAATGCCCAGAATTGCGGTATCCATCAAAGCGGAATCACGGTACTGTGTTTCCGGAATGACGGTTCAGAATCGTCCGGAATACTCACTTTTTTGAATTGGAGTAATTCATTATGATTTAACCCAAATCTCAGCACGGCTGTTTTTTCAAAACATTTAAGTAGTCGACAAACTATAGACAAACTGACCTTTTCACGATATATTATATATAGTAAATTTGATCAATCGAATATTGTTTATCATTCCCGTATGTCGAGCATGATAGCCGATCTTATGCCGGGCCATTGACAATGACCTTCAACCCTATTGTTAGCAGTTGCAAACATTTTACTAATATTCACGGGTTGTCTAAGGCTGACAGAGATGATATTTAGATTGACTGAAATTGATTCGAAAGTGCTTTTAATCCTTGATTTTGCTTGACTTGGATTAACGCATATTAGCAGAGATGAGAACACGCGTTCGATTCTCCTAAGCGAGGGGTCGGAGGTTCAAATCCTCTTGGCGACGGGCTTCAAAGCGT
>OLRU01000232.1_pt1 | contig 70216 bp, 65 predicted proteins | sample 1672961 | NCBI WGS metagenome assembly OLRU01 (sample SAMEA3136741, study PRJEB25190) | human gut metagenome | biome: human gut; feature: human-associated habitat; material: faeces | place: Austria | collected 2013
CTATCCGTTTGTCAATTACGTGGAACAGGGCAAGCCTGTATCTCTCTCGTAAGAAAGCGAGTAAGCAAACCGCAAGGCAAGCCGAATGGGGTGCAGGTATGAGATAACGGAAAAAGCGAACGCCATCCTGTAATGGGGGGGATACGGATTGAATCGACATCACGGGTTGATGTTAGTGACATCATCCGACACGAAAGTGGGCAGACTTCCGTATATGGTAACTCTTTACAAGATAACTTTTAGAACTTTCAAAAGGAGGAAAGCAAATGAACGAAACTAAAACATCGTGTGCGCCTGCTGACAACAGGAATCTGACTTGGGACGGTATGGACTGGTCCAAGTGTGAAACCTATGTCCGAAAGCTACAAGCGCGTATTGTAAAGGCTCAGAAAGAAGGCAGACATAATAAGGTAAAAGCCTTACAATGGATGCTTACTCACTCTTTTTACGCCAAGGCATTGGCGGTAAAGAGGGTTACTTCCAACAAAGGGAAGAATACGTCTGGAGTAGATAAACAGCTTTGGGATTCTCCCAAGCGCAAGTACAAAGCAATTGATGAGCTCAAACGCCGTGGTTATAAACCTCAACCACTCCGTAGGGTTCATATCAAGAAAAAGAACGGCAAACTTCGACCGTTGGGAATACCGACAATGAAAGACAGAGCGATGCAAGCATTATACCTAATGGCTTTGGAACCGATAGCCGAAACGACAGGCGACCGTTTTTCCTATGGTTTCCGCAAGAAACGCAGGACAATGGACGCTATCCGTCAGATTGATACGGTTCTAAACCGCCAGCATTCCCCCGAATGGATTTTGGAGGGAGACATTAAAGGCTGCTTCGACCATATCAGCCACGACTGGCTTCTTAATCATATCCCTATGGATAAGACGATACTCAGAAAATGGCTGAAATGTGGAGCTGTATTCAATGGCAAACTATTCCCGACAGAAGAGGGTACACCACAAGGAGGTATCATATCACCGACACTTGCAAATATGGCACTTGACGGACTTCAACCACTCTTGGCTGAAAGATTCAAAAGACGTTTCATCAACTATAAGACATTCCACTACAAAGTGAATCTTATCAGATATGCGGACGATTTTATAATCACAGGTCGGGATAAGGAGCTTTTGGAAAACGAGGTCAAACCTATAGTAATAGAATTTCTCAAAGAAAGAGGTCTTACTTTATCCGAAGAGAAAACTACCATTACAAACATACACAACGGTTTTGATTTCTTAGGTTTCAATATAAGGAAGTTTGGCAAAAGGCTATACACGTCACCGTCAAAAGAGGCACAGAAACGCTTTAGAGCTAAAATCAGTGACATCGTTAAAGGACATAAAACGTGTAAGCAGGAATCACTGATACGAATGCTCAATCCTGTAATTACAGGCTGGGGAAATTACTACCGATATGGTGCATCAACCGCTGCTTTTCATGATTGCGACTACCACATTTATAACCTCACGAAACAATGGGCTTTACGCCGTCATCCGAAGAAACGCATAACCTGGGTGGCAGACAAGTATTGGCACGAAGTTCGGGGGCGTAAATGGACATTTGCATGGAAATATGAATCAAAGAACAAGAAAGTGAATTACTTGACTCTTAAAAGGTTGTCGGATATACATTATACCCCGTATAAACAAATCAAGGGTGAAGCAAATCCTTTCGACCCTGAATATGATGATTATTTCTATCAGCGAAAGGAACAACAAATGCTGGAATCTCTCAAGGGACGTAAGTCTCTCTTATATTTATGGAACAAGCAGAATCGGACATGTCCGTTATGTGGAAAAGTTATAGATTGTACAAAAGCATGGAACGTCAACGAAATACATGTTAATGGTTCAATTGTACGACAACTTGTCCACAACAACTGCTACAAGCAAAATAAACGAAAATGTTGAAAGTATGAGCCGATTTCTAATAACAAATAGGAATATTGAGTTGCTTGAGCCGTATGAGGGGAAACTCTCACGTACGGTTCTTAGGGGAGGAAGCGGCAGCAATGCCTCTGACTTACCCGATATTGAAAAACAGGGTGACTTCTTTGTAGAGTCTCCTATTATCCTTTTGGCAGCTATAATCTGGTATTTGAAAATATACAAAAACGGTATCTATTGCAGCTTCCCTCATGCCGTGGAACTGTTGAACAAACCTTACTCTGATTTGTTTACCATACTGACTTCCTATCCGGAACTGGAGAACTACCTTTCTCCTTTCATGGATGCCTGGAAAGGTGGGGCACAGGATCAGTTGCAAGGCCAGATAGCTTCAGCTAAAATTCCGCTTACCAGAATGATTTCTCCACAGCTGTACTGGGTCATGACAGGCAATGATTTTTCTCTGGACATCAATAATCCGAAAGAGCCTAAAATCCTTTGTGTGGGCAATAATCCGGACCGACAGAACATCTATTCCGCTGCGCTCGGACTGTATAATTCCAGAATCGTCAAACTGATAAACAAGAAAGGGCAGCTTAAAAGCACGGTCATTATAGACGAGCTTCCTACCATCTATTTCCGAGGACTGGACAACCTGATTGCAACGGCACGTTCCAACAAGGTGGCAGTCTGTCTGGGATTTCAGGACTTCAGCCAGCTTAACCGTGACTACGGTGAAAAGGAAAGCAAGGTGATTCAAAATACTGTCGGCAACATATTCAGCGGTCAGGTGGTCGGCGAAACGGCCAAGACACTTTCCGAACGCTTCGGAAAGATTTTGCAGAAACGGCAGTCCATATCCATCAACCGTCAGGATGTCTCTACATCTATCAACACCCAGCTGGACTCACTGATTCCAGCATCCAAAATTTCCAACCTCTCACAGGGTACGTTTGTCGGTTCCGTATCGGATAATTTCGGTGAGAAAATTGACCAGAAGATTTTCCATGCAGAAATTATTGTGGACCATGCCAAAGTAAGTGCGGAAGAAAAGGCTTATAAAAAAATCCCGGTTATCAACACGTTCAAGGACAGTGAAGGGAATGACATCATGCTCCAGCAGATACAGCGTAATTATGACCAGATAAAGGCGGATGCCCAGGCTATCATTAACGATGAGATGGAACGTATAAAGAACGACCCGGAACTATGTGAACGGCTGGGAATAGAAAGTGCAGAAGAGGAGAAAAGAAAAGCTGAATAGATACAGAATGACAAATAAATCCTGAATCGGTTTGATTTTCATCAAACATTCTTTATCTTTGGATTTCAAATAGAACATAACAACGGATTACGGGATGTTTTCCGTTGATTATATACATAAGTCGCAAGATGCCCTAAACAGAAATCTGGTAAATTTCAAAAATTACAAAGGCTATTGCGTGAGGCTTATGCTATATCTTATAGCGTGAGCCCATGCGAGTTTTTGTAATGGGTTTTACCAGAACCCCTGTTTAGAACTATGCATGGGTTTCATGCTTTTTTTATAAACAAGAGGTATGGCAAAAATACAAGTCATCATGCCCATCACACTGAATGGGTTTCTACCGGATGAAAATGAAAAGCTGATGGAATGGCTCAGGACAGATCGTAACGGCTTCCCATATTGGGAAAACCGGGCGGTATTCAACATGTATCCCTATTATGGAATGCTTGATCTGATGGATGCCAAGGAAAGACACGGAAACGACTGCACCTATTTCATGAAGGTGGAGAATCAGAAGAGTGCGGATTATGCAAGTGGAATTTTTCTATACAAGCTCGCAGATGAAGTGGTCATATACTTACTTCCAATATCATACAAAAGCGGGATAAACATTACTGGAAGAATACAGTTTGGACAATGGGTACTACATGAGTCCAAAACATTCCGCAACAATGTATGCAGACTGATATACCGCTTTAACAAATAAAAAAATTATTTCAGACCGACTTTCTTCATTTTCTTATAAAGAGCTGTACGGCTACAACCCAGTTCAATAGCTGTCTGGCTGACATTGCCGTGATTTTTTTCCAGCATATTTCGTATCCTTTCCCTTTCCTGAATGATATAGATTTCCGGATTACTACCACAAACCACATTATCCAATCCCAAATCACATACATCCAACAATACGTTATCTGCCACAATGACCGCACGTTTGACTTTTGCGCTCAGTTCCCGCACATTACCAGGCCAGTCATACCCCAACATACATGCTTTCGCTTCTTCTGTAAAGCCTTCATTCTTAACATGTATTCTATAGGAATGTTCTTTTCTGAAAAATTCAGCAAGAGGAAGAATGTCGTCCTTGCAGTCCTTTAACGGTGGCTGTAAAATTTCCAGTTCAGCAAGACGATAATAAAGGTCCTCACGAAAACGTCCCTCTTCTAAAGCTTTTTTCATATTTTCATTGGTAGCTGAAATAATGCGCACATTCGTACGCTTTACTTTGTCACTTCCTACAGGATTAAACTCCTTTTCCTGAAGAACACGAAGAAGAAGAATCTGCATGGAATAAGGCATATTGCCGACTTCATCCAAAAACAAAGTTCCTCCATTGGCTGTTTCAAAATGTCCCTTCCTGTCTGCAACAGCTCCGGTAAAAGCACCCTTGACCGCACCAAAAAATTCAGAAGCCTGTAAATCATTAGGTATGCTTCCACAATTGACTGCAACGAAAGGTTTGTCACGCCTATCACTATAACGGTGTATCATCTGGGCTATCACTTCCTTACCGCTACCACTCGGACCAAGTATCATAACTGAAAGATCGGATGGTGCCACACGACGGGCAAAAGAAGCAGCTTTCCGTGCAGCTTCGCTGGTACGTTCTACAAAAGAACGCTCTTTACGTACTATAACCGGACTTTTCAACATACTGTGCATTAATTCAAGAAGCTGTTCCTGATGGACAGGTTTCTCCAGATAATCCTTAGCTCCGAGCTTGATTGCACGTACAGCATCCGAGATACAGGCATAATCTGTCATGACAATAAAAGGAATTTCCATACCGCAACTCATAATCCATTCTAGAAGACTGATACCGTTTCCTTCAGGCAAACGTACATCCCCCAACACCAGACTGATTTCATGTTTCTTCAGAATACTACGTGCCCCAGGCTCGTCAATAGCGGTCAGAACTTCGTAACCGGCTTTTTGCAACCACTTTTCTATCATACCCTTAAGTATCATATTGTCTTCAACTATCAGTATTTTCATATTTCCCAAGTTCTTTTTCTGTTTCTTTTATCAATTTCTCAAGAATGTCAATAACCTGCCGGGCATATTCCCCTATGATTTCATTAACACTTTCATTATTATGCAGTTCCTTTTGGAATTCACGCAATAAGCGTTCCTTACCAAGAATTTCCCATACTGGCATCATCCGGTGAATAATCTTCCGCATTAATTCACGGTCATACTTTTTCAAGGCTAATTCCATCTCAGCAAGTTCCTTTCTGGACTCATCAATAACGAGTGACAGCATATATCCATTGTCGTCTATGTCTTTCAATAAGCAGGAGAAATCAAAGTCTCCGGCATTTGAGACTCTTGTATGGGATATGATAGTCGATAAAAAAGATAACAATCCATGAATATTGAACGGCTTATGAATATAACCTGCAAATCCTTCCTTTTCATATATTCCTGTATTACCATCACTACGCGCAGTCATGACAGCTACAGGAATGCTTCTTGAGTTGCCAATATCCGAATTACGAAGCAGTTTCAAAAGACCAAACCCATCAGTTTCAGGCATCTGAACATCCGTTAGTACTATATCATAATCCGATTTCTCCAGAGCAGCAACAACGTCCTGAATATTTATACATGTAGTGCAGGTTATACCATTACGGCCAAGCATGTCTTCCGCTATTTTTAACTGTATCGGGTCATCATCCACAACAAGTACCTTTTTAGGAAGCATAAATATCTGATTATTATCCTGTTTATCTTCCTCTGCAGGTTCATCCGTTTCAGGTAAGGGAAATTCAAGTCTGAATACGCTTCCTTTACCAAGCTCACTTTCCACATCCATTGTTCCGTCCAAAACCTTTACCAAACCTTTTGTCAGAAATAATCCAAGGCCAAATCCCTCTGAGTTGATATTTTGTGCAGCACGTTCAAATGGAGCAAAGATTCTTTTCAGCGTTTCTTCATCCATCCCGATTCCAGTATCCCTGATTTCAATATTCAGTTTCCCATCAGAATATCTTGAATGGAAATTAACGGTTCCCGATGGAGTAAACTTTATGGCATTTGTCAGTAAATTAGCCAGAACCTGTTCCAGCTTGTCCGCATCACCTTTCACTGTTAAACTACAATTCTCATGTACCGCGTACAAAATCAAAGCCTTAGAAATAGCCTTACGGGAAAACTCATCAGAAATACGTTTAAGAAAACGATTCAAATCGAATGGTAAATCATTACGCAAGTCACCGACTTCATTAATCCGATAAGCATCCATCAGATCATTGACCAAATGAAGAATATGATGGCAGGAGTGACGTATATCCTCCAGATATGATTCACGTTTCTTCTTTTCCCGGGTCTGTGATGCCAAATCAGCACAGTTATGAATGTTACCAAGAGGGCCACGTATATCATGTGAAACGGTCAGGATAATGCGCTTACGCATCTCCAGCAATTCTTTGTTTTCACTAATAACCTGGTTCAACTTGGATTTAATCCTTTCTTCCTTACGCAAATCAGAACGTATGATAAGAAAAGAAATCAACAGCAGAATAATTGCAAATGCTATAATTATGGCAAACATAAAGAAAGATAAATCCTGTGCTTCTGCTATTTTCTGATCTTTTTGAGCAAATACCGCCTGTGCCTGATTATCAAGGCTACTGATCAGCTGCGACAACTCACGGTTCAAAGTACGGTTCCTGGAACGAAGACTGTCTGCATAAGTTTCCATTTCTACAGTATGTATCCGTTGCAAGGCAATCAGACTGTCACTGAAAGCATGCAGTTCTTGAGCAGAAGGCAGAACCTGTACACTTTTCTTGCCGCCAAAGAATCCGGCTATACCACTTTTCTTTTGTGTAACAATCCTTACACGGGTCGCTCTTCTGGCCACTTCCGGCAAGTGATTCACCAAGAGACTATCCGTCTTTCTCTGTATCGCAACAGTTTCCATAATATGTAGCAGATGATTTTCCTTTTCTTCAAGCAAATTACAAAGAGTGTCTATTTGTTCCGTATGCACAAAACCACCCACATATTGCTTCATTACCTGTAGTAGGCTGTCTACCCCCAGTCGCTGGTCTCTGTATTTCCGGAAATCCATTTCATTCCATGTAATGACAGATTCTCCATGTGTTGCCAGTTCTGTAATACGCCGGTGGACTGTATTTATATCCTTACGGATTTTACGTATTTCTGTAGTCTCTGCTTCTATTTCATGCATCCGTTTCCGTTCATGCAACAAAATGGCGGTCATACTACTGATAACCGCCACTAATAACAAATACCCCAAAAGGATTTTATTCTGTAATGACACTCTTAACATTTAGTTTGTAATTCAAACAATGATTTCCTGCAATACTATCTGTAAGACATTCTTTTATTATACCCCAAATACCACTTCAATCTCCATCACTTTCCCATGTTCCCTATGCACTTTAGACATCCGTGCCGGAATTCCATGTTGGAAACAAGATTGAATGAACTCCATACCGATAAATATACCAGTATCAGAACTTCCAATTGTTCCCTTATCTTTATTATGAAAAGTAACGCTTCCTCTCATGGCTTCATTTCTTCTTTTCCGATATTGTTCTTCCTTTTGGAACATCATATTCACCTCTCCTCTGATTATCTGTACCTGCTGACCTCCTGTTTGAAGAAACTTCAGATAATGTTCCAGCAAATCCTCCGGACATCCACTTTGGGACAATATTCCTTTTATGGTATGTATATGTATCAAATCTTCCATCTTTCCTCATTTAGAAATAAATATCTTCTTGTCTTTAATGATAAGCGTATCTTTGCTGCCGTTTTTTATCAGACTTACATTGTCCAAGTCAATGCGGCTATTGGATATGGTGAAATCCTGATGAATCGTGTCGTTATGCAAGAAATGAATATCCTGTTTATACAGGTTCGGAATAGAAAAGAACAACGCTATAATGCCACCAATACTACAGATCATCAATAATGTAAAAACAATAAACCAACGTTGATACTTTCTATTATCTACAACCTTTACCTCAATAGGTGCTGATTCCTCATTGATTGTTACCTTTTTCTGATTGTATATCACACGACATCTTAAATTAGGGAATTCATGTAAGCCTAACAAATCTGGAATCTGTTGCAGAAATTGCAAATACTGCTTGGTTTCCATCAACACTTCCAACTCCATGGTTACACGGATGACACTACGTTTCATTATCTTGGATTTTCCTGATGCACCTACAGGCTTGGCGACATTGACTGGACGGATATCCGATACACCTGTATCCACGCTCATGGCAAGCTCCACTCCGGTATTTCCCAATGAGGGGGCATCTGCCGGATGGAGTCCATAAGGGGAAGAGTTTTCCGTTCCTTCATATTCCGCTATCAGGTCCGCTATTTCCCGAACTTCGGTTACCGCCACGTTCTTTGTTTCTGCATTCACAAAACTTTCCACTTTGGCCTTCACATTGTCTGCCAAGAAGGCTTTTATCTTGTCTTCGCTTTTCTTATGAATAAGGTAGCTCGGATATTTCTTCGTGAAGTTCCGGGCTACGTTTTCCATATAATCCATTGTATAGTCATAATTATGCCTAATAAATAAAAGGAACACAAATGACAAAGTAAAATGATTTATATTTTGCATTTCGCTCATATAAAATATATTTTTTATTCAAGTTACCATTTATCTGCTCGTTCAAATATATCTATCATTTGAACATTCATATCAATATAAGGTATCATTTTTACAATGCTAATATTTTCTATACTTTCATTCCCCCCCATTGATAATGTAGGGAAATATCCATAACATTCATCAAAATTTAATTCGCCAACTTTTTCTTTTACAGAGCCATAGTTTTCTAAATCAAACCATCCTTTTAAAAAACTTTGATTGGGAATTACCTTATTAAAAATAGCTATAAAATTATCAGGAATAATCAAAGATGTTCCATATCTAATATTTAAGAAAACTACATAATTCCCAAATCTTTTATTTTTAACATAAGCGAAAACATCACCAAATGCTGTACACATAAATGGTAATAAAGATTCATCATCGTCCATTATATAACATTGATTTATTATATCTTTTAAATCATCAGGTTCTATAATTTTAAAAAGTCCATCATAATAACTACCCAATCCAATCTCTTTCCACAAAGAATTTAATTGTTCACAACTGTAATCATTATATTTCAAAATGAATTCTTCATTCACATTTTGTGTTTTCTTTGAATTAACACTATTAGATAAAAAAATTTCATACATAACTTTATTATTTTATGATTTCTAAATCTTCAGCAAAAATAACATTCATCTTTATATTTTTCTGTTGTTCTTCATCAATTTTAGGAGGACCATCTAATACCTTTCGTAATTCATCTTCTAAATTTTGAGCTCGTCCCGTATCTTTAGTACCCCATTGAGAACCAATAGATGAATTTATTCTTTTATCTCCCATTTCAGTCACATCATCATAATTTCCACCCGCAATTTGATCTGGATTATGCAAAGCAGCCAATAAACTTAATTCATCATCAATTTTCTTTATAATTTCATCATATTCAAAATTTTCATCTGATAACATCATATACTCAAACATCTTAGTTCTTTTATATGCATCTCTAGCATCATTTTGAGCAGCTTGGCTAGATTGACGCCCTTTTTCTTTAAATGTCTTTCGATTAGTCAACCATTCAAAAATTGTCATCTTATTAATCCCATCTTCTTGCATTTTCAATTGTCTCCTCATCTCTTTTTCATAATAAGGATTACTTTGAAATTTTTTATTCAATTTAAATGGAGGCTTTATATGGATAACAGGAAGTACAAGAATTGTTACAGAAGATGAAGATTTTCCTGATATAGAATCATTTTTATCTTTTTCTTCTTGCATAAAAGAGGCATATTCATTGGAAATTCCCGACTCAATCCATTCCTTTTCCCTTGCCTCCAAATTATTCCTCTTAATAATCCCTGGTGACAGATATATGGTCATCACCATCGGAGAATTCACGGCACTCATGCTTTCCTCTATCTTCACACAAAAGCAGTTATAAAACCGGAAAATATCCACAACCTCATTTTCGTTATAAATAAAATGGATTTCACCGAATTCCATGGTTCCTTCTACATTCAACCAATCATAAAAGAACTGTTCGTCGCCACTACATTCAAACATAAGTGTAATCAGATCTCCTTCAACAGGCAAGTATTCTCTATTACCCGTCTTTTCACAAGCCTCAATATGAAGTTGTATGATTCGCCTTAAATTAGGGTCATCACAATGTTGGATATGACACCGATAACTATAATAAAGTATCGGTATCTCTTTGCCTCTGATTTTCAATATTACTTGGTATATCATAATGATAAATTTTCAGATGAATGACTATGGTAACAAATCTCGGCTGATCCAATAATACGTCTGTCCATTGGATTGAAATGATTTACCGGCAGCTTCGTCCAACAGCTTTTTCTTTTCCTTAAAATATTCAATCAGTTTGTCCAATTCTACATCAGTAATCATCTCCTTTTTCTTCAAGTCTTTAAACCGATATACCTCAAAAAACGGATAGTCCACCGGGCATGAGGTAAATCTATGTAAAGATTCAGAGATAGGCATTCTCAAGAAAGCCTTTCTTTTAATTTTACAATACTTATCTGTATTTCTCTCAGAAAGGAAATGCCGTACTAGCTTTCTTCTGACACGACGAGTTGGAGCATACTCAGGAACATTCAGACTGTCTCTCTTTATACTAATAGCTGTTTCATCGTTATTATCTGTTATATAATCTTCCGGACAATCACAGATATTAACCTTAGCCTGTTTCTTTTTTCTTACAGCTTCAACTTTATAATCAATAACTAACTTGGCTGGTTCTTCTATATATTTCCTGAGCCGTTTAAATTCATCTTCATTCACCAGCAAATAATAATCCAATGTAGAAGACAGACTGTCAGGTAATACAACAGGAGATAATGGAAGCGCCCATCCAGGTTCTATAGAAGGACATGCTGACATTATGGTCTGTTTATCAGTTTTCTTTATATGATGATAAGCTACAAATGTTGAATCAAGTTTATACCGATTTGTACCGACCTCCGCAAAAGCTCTTTCCAATTGGTTGTACAATAAGGTATTATCAAGTTTCACTTGCAACAACATGGAATCTACAGCCTGAGTCAGACTTTCCATTTCCAAAGATTCATTCTTCTGTGGAAATACCAGCCATCCCTGAGTCATACTTCTATCTGGAAAGTCCAGGCAATAAGTATTATGATTTACTTCCATATATTCATTGCCATTCCGTATCAAATCCGGATATACCATCAGTTCTCTTTTCTTCTGGCTGATCCGTGGAGCATAACAATCAATCATATTTCCAAGCTGAAGTACAAAATTGTTAAAATTATCAGGCTCGCCCCCGTACAGTTGGAATCCCAACAAACGGCAATTGTTTTTTACCATCCGATTCACCAAGGCAGAGTCTGCGAACTCAGTATTATAGCCTTTATCACCAATTACGACCAATACATTCGTTTCATCTTTATGGTGATTGAACATATCTACACCTATTCTTACCCCAGACCAGCTTCCAAATCTGCCATATACAGGCTTCAGCTTTTCCGAATTTTTAGCTTTGGCAGAAAGGAAATCAAGCATCTCCATATAATCAGGGGTCAATTTACAGATAGGATCGTTCAAGCTGCCTTCTTCATTAAAAGTCAGTACCGCCCCAAACCTGAATGTAAAACTTTCATCGTTTACCAGAACTGACTGCAAACTTTGAACTGCATTTACCAAAGCCGGGAAACGTTCAATGGTAATATCTTTCCCTTCCACTACAAATACTATATTGATATGTTGTAAATCTTGTTCGATTTTGTTCTTAAAAGTATCATAATAGATTGGATTTCCATTTACATTCAAGACATAACTGTCTCCCTTGTCAATAATCGGCATAGGAAGATGGGTCCGGAAGCATAGTGTTGTATCATTTTCTCTATAAGAAAGTACCGGACTATATTTTATAGCCGGATTCAGAACTGACAAATTCCGGCTTTTGATTCTTTCAGAGGCACATAAGTTTATCGTATCTCCTTTTTCTTTATCAATCGTAGTGAAAACGTCCTTAGGCAATGACGCTACATCTATGTGCAACTGCTGTCCGGAAGATGTCAACAATCTGTTATCAATCCATCCTATAGTTTTTAGATCAATGCTGTCTGCATCAATCACGGGGCTACAACCGACAAGTATATGTGTTCCATCTATCGCTTTCTTGTAAGGATAGACAAGACTATACATTGGAATTTTACCAATCTCTTTGGTCAAGTCTGTGTTTCCGTATAGCTTTATGGAATCATTTGCAAAATATTTTTCGGCATTTACAAACATTGTGGTATCATTTGGCAACAGAACCATCTTGTTTTTAAATCCTGTCATGACATCCGTTATACCATTCCTTGTCAGCAAAAGTTCATTCTTGTTAATCCAACCGACATATTTCGCCTTTTTCCACTCCTTTAATCTGCCATTCTTCAAAATAGACGGATCATATTTTATCAGCTTCAACCAGTCACCTTTCTCTTTTATGACCAGAAACGCATCCATATACTCCACATTATCCATCTCATTCTTTCCACTTGGACTCATGTATGAAGAGGAAGATTCCTGAGCAAATACAATCCACGGATTACCCTTGAATACTGCAAAATCACGTGGTGCTTTTAATCCTTCTATACAATAATTGTTCACGTACTCACGAGGTACTTTCTTTACCCTCGTAAAACGATTTACCGGACCACATGCTGCCATCAAACCGATAAAACAACTGCACAGACAACCGGCATGGAACAGACTTGACAATCTATTTCTTTTCATAACTTACCTTTTTTGTTCTGAAAACCGTTCGTGCTGAGTTACCATCAGCTGCATAACACATTCATTATTTAGATCATCACCCATATCTACAAATACATCATCAATAAGTGTCTTTTTACGGGCAATTATTTTCAGACCTTGACAATAAGAATAGAAATCATTCTTTTTGTTATTGTTTATAGTGACAGCCACATCAGGATTACCGCACAAATATTTTTTCAATATATAGTTATAATGAGTGTTGAATGGCTTTCCATCCACGATAGCTTGCAAATGCTCACGAATATCATTCCCTATAACCACTAATATGTCTGTTGAATCATTTTCGGTATATTGAGGAATGACTTCAATCGTATGTCTTACCGGGTATTGGGTATTCTCAGTCATAAGCTGCACCTCATATTTGCCTGGCTCAGAATAAGAATATAATGGATTCTGCTCCCTTGAGTCTACAATGCCAGACTCACCAAACTGCCATCTCCATTCCTTAGATGCACCATACCCTCTGAATGTAACAATCTCACCTTGCATAGCAGTTGACGGGGCTTCAATTTTCACCAACTGCTCACTTCCATAATCATTCTTTTTTCTTCTTACAGTCACAATCTTGCTTTCTTCCAGCGCATCATCTATTCTGAGGCGTATCTGATAACGTCCCGGCTCCATAAAAATATATTCCCCGCTTTGCTTGTTTGACTTGTCTCCGTTGCCGAACTCCCAAAGCCATTTTTTTGCATTACGTGTACTGTCTGAATAGTGAACAGGTTCGCCGACTTCTACCTCTATCGGATTTAATGTCATCCTGATTGTCCTGCTTGAGAACAACAATCGTATTAATAGAGCCAGTACTATACAAAGCAGCAAAGCTCCTATAACAAGCATAAATTTACGCGTATAAATCTTTCCCATAATATTTATTTTTTTGTACCGGAACGCAGATCTTCGAGTTTCTTCTGCAGTCCAATTTCACATTCCTCCAAATTTGCCTTGAACGTAATGATATTCTGCTGAATACTCCACAATTGCTTTTTATCCGACAACCACATGTCGTAAAAATCAGCAATGTGCATAAACAACTTATACCTCTTATCCCAGTTGTTTTTTTCGTATGTGTTTTTCAGATTGTTTATCAGATAACGAATATCATCTTCTTCATATTGAGCATATACGCCCGGTTCAAACTTCTCTATCTTACGAAACAAGGAATCAACAGAAACTTGATGATCTGCCTGTTCTTGTTGATAGTCCTTTATACGATTCATTTTTACTTTTACAAACTCTTTCTGCTCAAACATACTGAAGTCTGAATTCCACATGAATATACTAATGCAACATATTACAGTTGTTATGATAAAGAACAGGAATACATAGGCATGTCCCATAAAGACTTCCCGTTTATTCAGGTTATTTCTATTATTGTCCATAATCCTCTATTTTTATTTGTTATTACCAGAGCCTACATTAAGATTCCTACGAGTCTTCCAATTATCCTTGATACATTGCATCAAATCATTTTTTACCATTTCCTCCTGGATTTTCAGTAACCGGATAGAATCCTTAACTCCTAAGAACAGATTGATATTTCCAAGCAGTTGTCTGTACAATTTACAGTCCCTTTCTTCCATATCCTGTATGTTTTTAAGGATATTCATTTTTTTTGTACTGATTACTCCCTGAAGTAATACATCATTAATCTGTGGAGAAGTGTTCATCAGTTTCATATATTGATAAACAGAATCCACACTATTTGAAAGGGCTATTTCACGGGTATATACCCGGTCATACTCCTGAGTTTTCGTTGTTATTCTTTTAACCTCAACGCCTGATGTCTTTAAGAAACAGGCAAAAATTAAAACGGCAAATATGACGCAAGCCATTAAATAAGCGGCAAACTTCAAATATGCTTTTCTTACTTCTGAATTATTCCTAGGTTTCATACTTTTATTTTTTATTTACAGGTAACTACTTATTCCTAAAAAAGTCCCTTGCTCAGAAGAGCAACCAAGCTTGAAGCGAGAGTCTTCCTGCTGGATTATGTAACGTGTATTTATTATTTTGTCGGCTGGCAAAAAAAGCTCAACCAAAGATTGCAATATCTGATAATCTTTGGCTCCTGGAGAGAAACCTTGCATTCTGGATGCAGAGATAGGACCGATTTCAAGTTCCATTTCATAAGTCCCGTCATCAAAACTATTGCCAATTACCATATTGTCTCCCAAAACACACTCACCCAATTTCGGAACAATGTCCGGATCAACTTCCGTAATGCATTTCCCACCCTTTTTCAGGGATACAGGTACTTCCATCAGTATGCTCATACATTTACCTATATTCTCCGTACTTACTGTTATCTGTTCCAGATAGGTCAGCATGTGTATCAGCATTACAGCTAAATGGACGGGAAGCAAATCAAGGACTGGCCATTGCCGGGAGAATATATTTATAAAATCCCGATGAACATTCATTTCATCAATACGCCGTTCCTTGTTTTGAAAAGCAACCAGCATATAATCCAAGGAAATCTCGAAAGGTTTGAAAAATCTTCTTGCGAAGAACTCTTCATCACGATGGATACGAATCTCCTCCAGGACCTGCTCTTTTGAAATTTTTCCTGTCTGATAAAGGTTACGATGAAATATAGACTCAGGTAACATGTCATAAAGACTGCGCCTGTTTACATACAGATAAAGATAATCAGTCAAGTCATAGTGTGAATATTCTGAATGTATATCATGAATATCCTTTGAATAACCGCGTCTTATATCCCCACGCCTTAAAATGAGTGTCCGTTCTGCATCATAACCCTGTTCTTTCAATCCACTGGCAACAACCTCAGCCTTGAAATCAGTATCAGGTTGATTGAATGCATGCACACTCTCATCAAAATTCACTATGTTATCTATTTCCTTTACCATACAAAAACTGTTTAAGTACAGACTAATCCAAAATATTCCAGCGTGTTTCTGTGGTTTCCTTAGATTGACGTGAACGCTCAGCCACAACAATGTTTTCCTTATGTTTACCGATATACTCAAGACGGCTCAACGTAGTCCACAAATCATTAAAGAGGTAAAGAAAGCGCTCTGTCGTTACCATCAGTAAACGAATATCATGGTGATCATAACGCATTCCACAATTTTCACGGAGCACGCCTTCGTAAGCACCGGGCTTGACACCATTCCATTCATAAAAATACTTCAACAAATCTTCTTTCTCTTCTTTACCCATAAAGCCCAGACAAATATATAAACGGTGTGCAAGTGTCGAAAATACATTTAAGAAACGTATAGGCGAATAATACTGTCCTTCGTTACGGAATGAAAAGTATATATCAGATATATATAACATTACATGACGGCATAACATTCCTATATTTGCTGCCAATTCAGTCTGTTTCTCTGCGTTCTCTACTTTTGCCAGAATATCAATAGAAGCCTTTTCTATCGAATCTATAAGTTGACCGAACTTCGCATAATAACCTTTCAGGTCCGGATGACTGGACATACTGGAGCATGGAGGTATAAAATTTCCATCCACTTCACAACGGTTTCCATTCCTACGCAATCGGCCGATTACAAGATAATATCTTCCCAGTTCCCCTCCATCAACCTGTCCTGCCGGCAATACATTCAGGCGATATTTAGGCAATGCGTCCGGTTGTCTGGGTACACTTTCTGTTTCATCCGGAGTACCGGAAGGCTGTCTTTCAAACGGGTCTGCCATCAATATCACATCCCATTTCTGTTCTCTATCATCAGTATCTTCAACAGAAATGTGGAAGCTGGCTGTCAGTTCTTCATTTTCATCAGCATCATAATCTATAAGATAGCCCCCAGCAGTAATAGCATGACAACGTTTCAACCTGACTTCGAGAGTACCTGTAACAAGCTCTGTAATGCTGAAATCACCGGAAACAGGTTCTCCTTTTCTGAAAGGTAAAAAGCCATAGTTTGTTCTGTTGAGATGATACGACTGATATTCACACAACTGATTGATGAAATGATCTTCCAGTTGCATCAAATGATTTTTCCTTACAAGCAATCCGTCTGTCCAATTTACCAGAGGATATGATTTCCTTTTATTCTGTTTCGTTGCCATAATCCACAATATTAATATTCTCTATATTTTACCAATTCGTTTGCTACACGCTTGGCAATAATTACATCATGTCTTTTCAGCTTATTTTCTGCAAGTGTTACTTCCGGATCTATATAGAATCTCCTTCTGAAGAAAGACGGTTTAGTATAAAATACCCATTCGTAATAAGTTCCACCTTCATTACGATATTCAATTGGAGCTGACGGAGACTTCAGATTACAGTCATTTATCATACGCTGAAACCACTGTCCGAATATGACATCCTCCGAGGCTTTTCCGGTAATTCGTTCAGCAACCGGATCATTTACACTTTTAAAAACCTCCACATCAATCACAATACTCTTATCACGATTGATATACAAAGTATCCGAATCATACTCCTCTGAATACTTCCAGACTTTATAGATTTCCAAAGGAATCGCAAAATAGCAGTCAACAGTCTGTGCATATAATAAAGGAAATGAAAAAGGAAGCAGGCAGGTGGATGCCCATATTCCATATTGCAGTTCATTGCAAAGATTGAAAACCAATGAAAAAAGACCGGCTCCGAACAACATAACCGATACTGTAATCAGAAATTGGATTCCAAATGAAGGTTGCTCATTGCTGGAGGATGAAAATACTTTTCTCAATACCATCCTGTTGTAATATCCAGCGATCCAATAAACTACAACCAATAAAATATACATATATGGCATAAAGTTATAGTTCATGAAACCCGCCAGTCCCGGTAACGCTAGTACAATACCACTCAGAAGCAAATATACAATAAGCCTCTTATTATTAAGCAGTTTGTTTTTCCTGGCAATAAAATATGCCACAACTCCAAATATTATGGTAAGGAGAGGCATGAGCAAATACGATGATACAAAATGTAGTGCAACTGGATTCATATAAAATCTGTTTATGCGTTATTATATTCAATAAATATCCTATAGTTAAAAGTATCCGGAGAGCAGGCTGCCAATTTGGTAAGCAGATTGTCTTTCATCCGTTTTTCCTGTAATGGTTCATCCAATCTTGTTCCCAAAATCAGATGAACATCCTTTGTACGTATCAACCCCTCATGAGGCATCGGACTGATTGCCACCCCATTACGAATATCAGTACGTAATAATAGTTCTCCCAGTTCTTTCTTGCAGAAACTGGCTATATCATTCTGAGTAAGAACACGTCCATGAGAAAGAAAACCATATTTGTAATGTTCTATTTGTTCCCTGTTTTTAGGAGAGTGCTTACCTCCATAAGTCGTACTGACAAGTGCCAATGTTTTTGGATTCACATAGGTATTGGTATTAGGGGACAACTCGACTCCGGCTTGTATCTGGTTGCCGATCTCGCAATTCGTAGTCCAGTATTTCACCGTTATCTGTCCGTTACCATTCATACGGTCTATCATTAAATAATAAGGTGTTTCCCTTGTTTCATTCATTTGCTCTGTTATCTGCTTCATTTGCTCCATCAATTGCTCCATCTGACCAACCAACGCTTGTAGTTTTGCACTGGAAACGGCAGAAAAAGCATGTGATTCATCATCAAGCAAGTCAAGCAGATATACAAGAAGTTCCTTTGCCGAACGGGAGTCAAAACGTTCACAGCCACCCTTTCTCAAAGAATAAGTTCCACAATCCTCCATACTGCTTTCCTGCTGGAACATCAGCTCGTAATAGTTTTTACCATTAGAGTCCTTCACGCTATGTACCGCCAATAAAGACTCACTTTTTCCTGTACGCAATGGAATTACCCTAAATGTATCTTCTATATTCGTATTTTGTTCATGGAGTAACTTGTTTTCTACAGGTACAACATTTACTCCGACATGCAGATCTTCTAATATATCTGGTGTGAAATGTGCTGGAAAACTCACCTTTACCCATATCAGCCTGTCTTTCATTTTATCCACGACAGACTCCTTGAAATAATCTGTGAGCTCTTCAGGAAATGAGACCTTATCCTTATCATCTATAACAAGCTGCTGGGAAATGGTAAGATAATGCTTGTTGTATATATCCATCACTTCCTTATCTATCATAACCATTATATCATAGTTCTGGAAAAAACTATAAGCAGAGTGTCTGGATGGTATCATTTTCTGATAAATGCCTTTCTGCATATCAATCCTTTTTCCATCTATATACCATTCTGTACAAGGTAGCAGGAACAGATATTCATAGCTGTCCGTTAAATTCGGGAAGTCAAGATAAAATGACAGATTTTCCAGTCCGTTGATGGCTTCATCAACAGTCAACCCAATCCACACGGAGTCTGACGGCATTTTAACCTCGCTACGGGCTACCATTGTTTTCTCCAAAGTATGACTGACTTCATAAAGCAGGTCATCGGATATTATATACTTGACTTCAACCTTGCGCAACATCGTATCACAGGCCGGATAAAATGAAAGCGTGCCTGTGGAAAGTTTTCTGTTCAACACATCACTTTCATAATACATACCAGATTCACGTGTTATCAAGTATTCAGGATCAATAGGGGAAGCATGTACAATACCATGCGCAGGGAATGGTGATGCCAGCATACCTGGTGTAAGTATGTGGGCTGTCTTTTCCAACAGTCTGGTTTCAATTGCTGTAAAATCCTCTCCGAGTGTGTAAACCTCATTCGCCAGAGCCTCCAACATAAGTTTGACCACCGGATCGAAATTTTCCACCTTCTTTATACCCCAAAATGCTGCTGCATACTTCAGCATCCGGTTCCTGATTTGCTCTTTATTGTATTTTTCTTCACTCATACTGTTATCGTGTTGAAATAGGTCCTAAGTAAATCACATAATAAAATGTCCTTCTTTCTCCTGTACGAACCAGATTCCCAGACACATAAACCTGCACTCTCTTCTTTATACTTGATGTTTCATACATACTGTCCTGCAACATTGTGTCGTCTATAATTACACGTACGCTGACATTGGTCAGTCTCTTTTCATATGTGGTAACAGCTGTAGTGATATATTCGGAGAACTGTCCTTCCCAACGTGTATGTGACACAATACTTTCGAAGTCAAGATAAAAAATCTTACAACCAAACTTCTTGTCAAAGGTATGCTCACCCGGAGCTGTACTAATCAACAGCTCAATAAACTGATCAATGGACTCTATTTCCGAGCAGGACTCCAGGCGGCTATTCTCGACATCTTCGCTCAACAATGCTCCAAAGTCTAAAGGTAATTTGCAGAATTCTGTTTCCATATTTACTAACGCCATTGATTTTCAAACTCATCATTGATAAACTCCAACAATCGTGCAGCAAATCTTATAAGCATATATTGCTTATGATTGACATTATCAACCTTTCGTTGGAACTGAATGCAATTACCATCCGTAAAGTGAGCTACAAATGCAGCCTGCTGATTGGGCTGGTCTTTCTGATATACTCGTATCTCCCCATTCATATATGTTTGGGTGAAAGTTCCCCATCTTAACAGGGTATCACCAGGCATTCCCTGTAACATACACATAACGATACCACCGTATGCTTCCCCTTCCGGAAAACCTATACGATTAGTATCACGCTTAAATTGCAGGTTGAAGTCTTCAATATCATATATTTCTTCACCCACGCACAATTTCATCATGTAATGGTCATCATTTCCCATTACATTCTTCTTTTTGAATAGGGTATTGAACCAGCTCATAACACTCACATATTTAAATAGCACGAATCTCCAGTTTCCATTTCCTTAAAATGAATCAGAAGTTTAGTCCGACATTCTTTGGTTGTAGAGTGAACATTCATTTCAAGACACTGTGCGCCCCTGAAGCGTATAACTTCTTTCTGCCTTCCAAGAATACCTGAAGAATTCATCAATTCTCCATTTTTATGTATTTGCTGACTAAGCATCCACGCCAATAAATCATCAGTCGGAAAGCCTGATATTATAATACCTATCTTCCCGCCTTGCATATTGCCGATTACCCGTCCAGTCTTATCAGCATCCTGACTAAAATCATATTCATATTCCAATAAGTCATAAGCCTGAACATCTTCATGTTCCGATGGCTCAGCAGTCCATAATTTGATATATGATTGTGCACTCATACTATATTATTTACTCATTATCTCTGATTAAATCTGTTTGAAGCATAGTGGTCAGTGTACGATCTTCATTCATACGTGATTCCACAAACAAGACAGTGTCTTGGCTGTCCAAATGCTTACGGGAATAAGCCCTTAGGTAGGCTTTGAATGCCTGCACCTTAGTACGATACTCCTCTAAGGGGAGGGCGAAGATGTCTTGCGTTCCCAATCTTTCCAAACCATATTTCTCTAGCTCCTCTTCAAATGACTTCTTTAATTGGCCATTTGAAACTGAATAAATGATTATTATTTTATATTGATTCATAATTTACTATTATTTAAATTGATAAAGAAATAGCATCAGAATAAGTCCGATTGTTGGTACTATATAACGGATGCTTAATACTGCCTTGTCAGAATATTTAGTATTGTATCTATTGTCCTGATATTTTTCCAATAAAGCTGTAATCCGTTTTTTGTTGTAATGTAGATATATTATAGGCCATGGCAAAAAACAGCCTACTATCCCTAATATAATTCTTGTTCTTCCCGATGTATTGGGTAAAAAAAAATCTCCTGTTAAAACAAATGACAGTATTAACACAACAAATAAATAAGCCATCGTAATAACTTCGGCTAATACACATGTTGCTCCAAAACGAGGGAATTCCTCATTCTTAACACTAATCATATAATATCTATAAAATAGATAGTCAATAATCTTTTTCATAGAAATCATTAATTATAGGTTTAACGACTCTAGTGTTATCTGGCACTATAATAAAATCATCATCATAACGTCTCTGTACATGATGATATTTCTTGTCTTTACCAAAAATAACCCCATTTTCATCACCCAAACCAATTTTTCCAGCATAATGATCTATCCAATCACCTAAAGACTTTTTAGTATTAGCATAAAGTAATATGTCTACACCTACAATAACACCACCAAGTACCCAAGAAACAGGAAATGCTGATGTCAGCATATAAATAGAAAATAAATGAGAAACTTTTAACTGTTGAGAATTCAAAATATCAAATGCTGTTAAAGCGCTGTTGGCCCACAAAAGACCTTTTTTAATAGTTTTTAATGTATTAGGTATTATTTTATCATTTAATTTTTCAGAAGGTACATCAATCCCATTATTTTTTAAGGATTGAGATAATCTTTCTGAAAATTCTCTTGCTTTATATAAACGATTTAAATAAGGGGGAGTTTTCAAAAATTTATCATAAAAATTTTTTTCCACTACAAACATTTCATTCAAAGGACCTACAACGGTACCTACCACTCCACTCGCAGCAGATAATCCCCATATTATTTCTGTAATATTTGTACTAAAATTATATTCAAAAGATTGTAATTCACCTGTATACTCTATTTTCTCACAACTACATCCTTTCAACTCACCATTATATTTGTAAGACAATATTTCTACATTTACCATTGTATCATTACCAAGAGAATATAAATGAATCTTTAAATCATCACTTGAAAGAAGTGTTTTTTTCTCACCTTTATATATAACATAATAATTACCTAAAGAATCTTTCTTTAGAATATTGTTTTTTAATTTATCTGCAACAAGATTAAATCCTTTATTTTTGCTTTCTTCTGATTGATCTATACATTGAATATCAATTATTTTAGAATAACAATCGTTTCCTTGTACAACATCATATGGTAAACGTTGTACAAAAGCATATCCCAATCCAAGTACATGACCTGTATAAAAATGTCCTATCTTATTATTCAATAAAAACAAATCAGGATAAATTATCGTACTATCATTTTCATTAGACATATTTTTCTATTTTACCCAGTTATTATCAAATTCAATACCATTCAAATTGATTATTTGAGGAGATAATATCAAACTAGTGTTCAAGCCTATGCCTATTCCTATAGAACGCTTCAAGCTGATACAATAAGCATTTGTAAACACTACCTCAAATATCACCCCAGACGTTCCAGTCTTAAATTGTATCACCCCATTTTTTTTCACCCAGGGCTTGATTGCCCATCCGTAGATGTTATTTTTAACGGTTTGTGACAATGTTATCATAATACGTCCTCCACGAACTTCACCCTCCGGCTGATTCTTATTACCATCAACAGGCTGGTGAAAGCCGATTTTGAACTGTTCGACTTCATACTCGTCACCATCAACGCAGAATATTACATTCACGTTGCTATCCACTTGCGGAAAATTAAAAAGTCCCATAACATTTTCTTTTTAGAGTGCCCACTGATTTTCAAATTCTTCTGTACCGAACATTAACTTCTGTGCTTGTACGGTAAGTTTAGTCGCGATATAGCTCTTGCCCTGTCGGATATAGCTGATTTCCATATCCACACAGGTCGCTTTCTCAAAGAGTATCTTTTCAAGAGCGGAACCTTGGTTATCATGAACGACAATAGCTCCGCTCTGATATTTGCGGGCATCCAACATCCACTGAATCATATCCCGGTTAGGCAGATGAGGGTAAGTTACATAGAAAGTACCTCCCTTAACTTCTGTTTGTACCTGACCTTTAAAATCAATACCTTGGGCGAAGCCAAATTCACACCCTATCAGTTGATAGCTGTCCTTATACATATCCGTCAGTGATGTAGCTGCCAGATTGCCGATTTTTAAAAATACTGTATATCCAAACATAAGAATCTTGATTTTCAGTGAATATCCCAAGTTAATTCATTCGCTTCATCCAGTCCTACCTTCAAGATTTTGCCTTTCGACAACTCTTCCTTTATTATTAGACGGGAAATAGGCCTACGTAAATAATTACGGATCACACCGGCAACCTGCCTTGCTCCATATTTAGGAGTAAATCCTTTATGTGCAAGCAGTTTACGGGCATCATCACTTATTTCAATTGCTATACCTTGACGGTCAAGCAGTTTTCTAAGGCCATTAAACTGTATGTCGAATATCATCAGCAAAATATCCTCGCTGATAGGAGAGAATGGAACAATTTCAGATAATCTGGCCAGAAACTCTGGACGGAAATGTCTTCCCATCACTTCCATTATCTGTGTGGTAGAAGGTACGCTTCCCGATTCCAACTGTTTAGTCAGCCACTCGCTGCCCACATTGGATGTAAACAGAATAATGGAATTGGAAAAATCACCTTCTTTGCCTAAACGGTCATGAAGTTTGCCCTCATCCATTATTTGGAGGAATATATCATATACCGATGGATGGGCTTTCTCTATTTCATCAAAAAGAACCACTGCATAAGGCTGCTGTCTTATCTTGTTTACCAGCATACCGCCTTCTTCATATCCTACATATCCCGGAGGAGCACCATACAGAAGGGCCGCAGAGTGTTCTTCCTTGAATTCCGACATATCAAAGCGAATCATGGATTTTTCATCATTGAACAATGTCTCAGCCAAAGCCTTTGCCAACTCTGTTTTTCCGGTACCGGTAGGTCCTAAAAGGAAGAAGGAGCCGATTGGCTGTCCCGGCTTATTCATTCCGCTACGCGATTCAAGGATTGCATCCGTAAGTGTTTTCAAGGCCTGATCCTGCCCAACAACTCTTCTACGCAAATAGTCCTCCATATTCAACAGACGTTCCTTCTCCTGTGACTGTACTTTTCCTATTGGAATGCCGGTTCTGCTTGCTACCACCGCAGCAACTTCATATATTTCTACCTCTTCGATTTTCTTTTCGGCAAATTCGCGCATCAAGTTCAACGCATTCAGCAGATAACTCTTCAATTCAGTATAATCCTGAAGTTCATTCACATCCGTTTCATCGGTTATCACTCCTTGCAAGATAGGGCTTAGCCTATTGCGCATAACAAACAATAAAGTCTTTAAGTCCTCAACTTTTTCACTTTCTTCCGTTTCGGCTTTTTCAATAGTGTCCAATTCATCAAGCAATTCTTTTACGTCCTGCTGTCCTGTTTCATTTACCATCTTTATGGCAGACAAAGTCATATCCAAAAGTCCAATGGCTGAGTCAGGCAACCGACGTTCCTTTACATAACGCTTGGCCAAACGCACACATTCAGCCGCGGCAGTATCGCTGATACCGACATGATGATAATCTGTATACTGTTTCTTTACACTATGAAGCATCTGAATAGCAGACTTTAAATCAGGCTCATTTACCTGAACGACCTCAAATCTACGACTGAACGCATGATCAGGTTCGATAATCTTCCTATACTCGTCTATTGTCGTAGCACCAATTACGGTCAAATCTCCACGTGACAGCTCCGGCTTCAGGATATTACCCGCTCCGGAATTACCCTGTCTGCTATCCAGTAGAACATGTATTTCATCTATAAACAGGATGGAATTTTCTATATGGCGAAGTTCCTTCAATACATTCTTCAAACGGTCTTCGATTTCTCCTTTATAGGTGGCTCCGGCAATAAGCGAAGCATTGTCCAACTCGAAGATACGGGCTCCTTCCAAAAAAGAAGGAACCTTCTTATTAACAATATCCCATGCCAGACCATAAACCAAAGCTGTTTTTCCAACTCCGGCATCACCTACAATCAAAACGTTTGATTTACTTCGGCTACCCAGCACTTCCATGACCATACGGGTCTCACGGTCTCTATTGATAACCGGCAATAATCTTTCAGGAGCGGCAGCCATCAGATCAATACAATATTTGGAAAGATATGATGAACTTCCTATTCCTGTTCCGGGACCATAGTTGTCTGATACCGAAGCTGCATGATGATTTTCCACAGAAGGATTTTCTGTGTTATTAACATATAGGGATAATATGTCTCTTTCCTGAATCGGAAAAGACCTCAACTGGTCACTTGAAAAAGCGACTCCTGGTTTTACCAAGGCAATAAGAACACAGATGGGATTTATATCAAATAATCCAAGACGAATACGGGCATCATCCGCAGCCCGAAATATAAAATCAATTTTTTCTGAAGGTTTAATCTCGGAAAGTTGGGTAGACTTGGGACATTGTTCAATATATACATCAGCCCACTCTTCCAGATAGCCCAAATCCTTTCCAATACTAACAATAAAATCTCTTAGCCCCACTTCCTTATGGAGTAGAGCCTTCAATAAATGCGAGGGCATATAATACTCATTCGCATTCTCACGAGCCACTGCCTGTGCTATGTTAAGCGCAATTTTTACAGAATCATCAAGATTAATGAAACTAACTCCTGTATCCATAATCAATAAAGATTTAAAAATTGCGCAGGAGAACAATGCAAATATAAAAGTAAAAAATTAAATTCAATGCATTATCCGACAATTTTTTTATGCTCATGAGCATATTGTACGAAAAAAACATCCGATTTTCTTTGCAATATTCGAAAAAAAGCATACATTGCGCCAGAAATCTCAAAGGAAAAGGAAAATGGCAACAGGATTCTGATTACCTTGAGGATTTCAAAGTGAACCAATTTATTAACTTAAAACTTTAATAACATGGCATTTAAAGCGTCATTTAAGTTTTCAGACTCTAGAGAGTTTGATGTATTGAGATGGGATGTCAAGTTTAACCGTGATGTAGATCCTAAAGGACGTCCGGCATCTGACATTTATGGAGGTACCATTAACGTGGAAGTCGAATCTACTCCTGACACAATCGTATTGGACAAGATGTTCAAACAGTACCAGCCAGTAAACGGAAACATCGTCTTCAAGAAAGCTGATGAAGATGCTAAAATGAAAGAACTGGTATTTGAAAACGGTTATGTCATTAAGTACGAAGAGGCACTAAGTGTAGCTAATGATTATCCTATGACAATCAAGTTCACTATTTCTGCTCAGACAGTAAAGATGAACGAAGTTACATTTACACAAGACTGGCCGGAAAATAACTAATGGTTAGTTTTGGGTTAAAGTTTTGAGGTGCCGGGATATACCAATTCCGGTTATTTTGGCACCTCAAAACATACCGACTAGTCGGTTTATTTATGTAATAACCTTATAGAAATTAATAATATGGGAGCAAGTTTTCTGAATCTGGTGGCTACAAAGGTGACGATAAAAGGAGAGGAACAGAAGTTCGTTTCCCTTCGTCTCCATCAGTCTTTCAACAAACATCACGATTTTACAGTGATTGTCAACTATCTTTCACCGAACAATACCTTCCAGCAGACTCCTGAGAAATTCATCAATTTCATTGGAGAGACTATCACTATTTCGTTTACCCATCGGCAGACTAGTGACAGTTATGTATTTGAAGGAGTGGTAACTAAGGTTGAAATGATTGGAAGTGAAGGCGAGGCAGGTGGTATAGCGATTCATGGAGAAAGCCCCACAATTCTGTTCGACAGTAACTGCACACTAGATTCATGGACTGAACAATCATTATCTGCAATCATTAATGAAGCGACACAAGAATATGGCAACGAGAAAATAGTTATTGCACCTAAATATACGAACCCGATTTCATATCTGGCACAATACAACGAAAGCGCATTTGCATTCATGAACCGCCTTTCTTTGTTATATGGCGAGTGGTTCTATTATGACGGCAATAAAATTTACTTCGGTAAACCGGAAAATATTAATACGGCAAAGCTTCAATATGACGTAGATCTTGAGGAAGTTCGCTTGATAGCCAATATGGTTCCTGGAAAATCTGCAAGATACGATTATGTAGCGCAGGAGAACAAAGAACATAATGCGGATACACCAGCCAAACCGGAAAGGATGAGCGATCTTCAATCTATCGCACATGCACGTTCAGAAAAGGCATATCCAGTAAAAGTCATATCCCCAGCCAATCCACATATCAAGGATAAGGCAGAACTTGATGACCAGATGAAAAGAGTACGAAATGCTTCTGGAGCAAGACTGCTCAATATAAGTGGTACAGGAAAGACTTGCCGTATCAGAATCGGCGAAATAATTGATGTTTCGTTCCCCGACAAGATGAAACTTTCTCCGCTCGGAAAATATCTTGTAACAGAAATTATTCACGAAGTACACCGGGACGGTCATTACTCCAATACATTTTTCGGGATTCCAAGCGATACAACAAATCTGCCCGTATCTGATGTCAGGTTTCCTACAGCAATGCCGGAGCTGGCTACAGTTCAGGAAAATAAAGATGAAAAAGGGCAAGGAAGAGTTAAGGTGCACTTTCAATGGCAAAAAGGCAGCAAAACTACAAATTGGATCAGAGTACAAAGCCCTAATGCCGGAACCAGTGATGCCGTAAGCAAAAACCGCGGACTTGTATTCGTACCGGAGGTTGGTGACCAGGTCATGATTGGCTATGAACATGGAAACCCAGACCGCCCCTATGTTTCCGGAGCCATGTTCCACTCCGAATCGGGACAAGGAGGAGGTGATAACAATCAGCTTAAAACAATCATTACCCGTAGTGGTAATGCTATCATCTTCAATGATGAAGCGGGAAGTATTACCATAACAGACCAGACAGGAAAACAACTGATTCTTCTTGATGGAAAGGACAGCATTACCATTATGGCGAAAAAGAGTGTGATTATCACAAACGAATCGGAATCAATAATTGCAATGGAGGATAAATCCATTGGCATGAAGGCCGAAACAATCTGTCTCGAAGCTGAAAAGAACATTGCATTTGTTTCCGGTAACGAAAATCTGATTATCAGTAAAGAAAAGACAGCCATAGCTACAACCGGGACAAATATAAAGGTTGAAGCACAAAATCAATATGAGCAAACCAGTAAAGCAGGTACAGTTACAGCCAACAACATGTCCATAGAAGGTACAGCCGATGTTACCGTAACAGGAGGCATCGTAAAAATAAACTCTTAAACAAACTAATATGGGAGCATCAGCATCTGTTATACAAGAATACTATAAAGCGGTTGATTACTGGGCTGAAATAGAAGTCCGTAAAGACTGGAAGCTGGCAATATGGGTTGTCGAAGCTACAGACGTAGATTTGATTGATCGTTTTTTTGAAATAGAGCGTTCCCCGGTAGGACAGTTTGATGACATTTTTTTCCGCTTTGACTCGATATATGAGGGCGATGATGAGAAATTCACAGAGCAACTTTGGAAAGAATATGTCAGCTGGTTTACAGAAGAAATTGACGAAAAGTATGATGTTCTCAAGGCATTGAAACAGGACGGACTATTAACTGGAGAGTATTTTCCCCGGACAGACATTCCTCACACTACTATTGCCTTATGGCAGGAGATGCTACGGCTAAAATCCTGTATTTCCGGACTGGAAGACACCAACTTTTGCATCTATTTCCCTCCCGGACAATTGAAAGGTCCTCAACGTGCAGAATGGTTTTCAAAAGTCTTATCAGAAGGTGTACCGCAAGGAATTCGGTTAGCTACTATCGATATAGCTGGAAACCGTAGCATACGACTTGACAACTCGCGGATGGTAGCCTGTATTTATCCCAAATTCAATCTGGTTCAGGCTTTGCGCAACCGTATGGCACAAGGAGATGCCGGAGGAGACCTTACAGCTCCCGAAAACAAGTTTAAACAACAGGTTACCGTTGTAATGGACTGTACCCAAAAACAGGATAAAAAACTGTTAGGAAGGGAAGTCAACAAACTTTTGGACATAGCCAAAGAACTAAAAGACAATGGTATCTATATATCTTCACTGTTTATTGCATCTGAAGCATTCTATGCCATCAGAGAATATAAGGACAGCATGAAGTACAGTGAAATTACTCTTAATGAAGCCCAAAAGGCTATGATGGGAGGTGATACAACGGGATATAGCTACTGGAAAATGGCGGCTTCCATGAAGGCTGCCATACTTACCGCAGAAAAAAAGCGTGACGAAGCGATTTCACTATATAAGGAGATAGCCTTGAAAGCTGTTGAGCAAAAAGATGCCTATTATGTGATGGAAGGTTACCGTATGTGTGGATTCCTGCGTTATGAAGAGGGCAAGATGGAAAGTGCTTTCGAGTTCTTTTTACTATCACTGGCAGGCGGAAGTTATCTTCCTGAAAACATTAGAAGAAACTCGACATTTACCTATGCCGCTTATCTCGCTTTGCATACAGGCAAACAAGTAAGGGCTCCTTCAGACATAGAAATACTCGAAAAACAATTACAGGAATGGCTTGGCAAAGATTGGAGGGAACTTGTTGATAATCCATCCATGCAACAAGCCAAGGCCAGAAGAAAGAAGAATATATTCAGTTAGAATATAGAGAAATAGTTAACATATTTTTAATTTAAAATTAGAATAGTATGGAACTTGGAAATTATGGAATCGGCGGAAACGAGGTAAAACTCGAAGCATCCGAAGGTATTGCGGATATTCCACAAAACCGAACTTTAATGGTTGAGCAATTGACAAAGGACGAACCGGTAGCACCTGAAGTTGTAACAGGTCTTACCAACATTGACGAAGTCTTTGCACATTTCCAGCCGGAAATAGATATTGAGTTCTCTGATGCGGACGGAGCACCAGTCGAGGAGAACTTCCGTTTTAACAATGTTGGTGACTTTTCTGTTGCCAAGATGACAGAACATAGTCCTTTTCTATCCAGTCTGAATGCTGAAAAACAATTTGCAGACAAAATGGAAAAGTCTTTGCGTTCGAACAAGGTTCTGCAACGGGTTCTAGAGAATCCCACTACACGTGACGCCTTTGTCAATGCACTTTCAGTCATGCTGGACGAACTGAAAAACAACGAAAAGTCTAACTCTGTAAATGAATGATAGTTATGAGTGAACAGAATCCTAAAATAGAAGCTGCGGAACAACAAGTTGCTGCCGTACAAACCAGAAACTTAAATACTGAGTTACAGGCTCTTGCCAAATTTGGTGGTTTCAATGTATTGGAATCTTCTGTAGATGGAATACAGAACCTCAATCCAGAGCGTAAGGCAAGACGCAATATCTATTTGACCAGTAATGAAAAAGCGGCTGAACGTAAAGAACTCGCAAAGAGTATTGAAATGTGGGTAGAAATGCTGAAAAGCGGCAAATCTATCACAGAAATGATTGATGCTTGTCAGAAAAAGTCAGCAGCTGTATCAGATTTACTTTCACAAAACCAGCTCAAAGCGGTAGAGGAAGTCAAACAGTTGGAAAAATCGTACCGTACAGTCATGCTCTTCTACAAGAACACTGACTCGGACAAGATCAAGAATGTTTCCATTGTCAATGCATCTATGGCTCAGCTTACAGATCTTGACAACTCATTCTTCATTGACGCAATTGCCAATGAACTTCGCGCCAACTATGACCGCCTTGACTTAAGAACAAACTACTCATTATTGGTTATCCCTGGTTTTCTGGGTTCAAACAAGGTTGTTGAGAAATGGGCAAAGATTGCACACGATAACAAAGTAATGATTTACACAGACTTTGCCGACCTTGAAAAACCGGATGATGTTATTGAAATGTTCTTTGACTCCAATTTATCCGGAGGCGACATCTATAAGTCAAATGTATGTATGACTTGTAACTACCTTGTCGGCAGAGGACGCTATGCGGAACTGGGTGAAACCGAAGACCTGCTTGTACCTCCTTCTGCTGCACTAGCAGGCAGTGTCTATAAGACAGTAATGGCACAAGTAACAGCCGGTAAGAAGTATGGTTCAATGAGTGAAGTTGACGGAGTTGCTTTCAATCTGAAGAAAAGTGAAATTTCAGAAATCGAGAAGATTGGTTTGATTCCGATGGTTAAGGAATACGGTAAAGTAATGGCATTCTCAGCCAAAACACTTTTCAATGGTGACAACTTAGGTTTACAGACTTATTCGGTAGTCCGCGTATTCGACTGGGTTACAAAAGTATTAATGGACTTCCTCAACCGCCGTGCATTTGAAAACTGGAACAGTAAAGCCGAAAGAGATTTACGCAGTCAAATCAGCAAGTTCCTTGATAGCATCCAAGGCCCTGGCCGTCTCATCGAAAAGTTCAAGATTCTCCGCTTTGAACGTGATCCGAAACAGAAAGACCGCATCTTCCTGGATATTCACCTCACTCCGTACTTCCCTGCAAAGAGTTTTGTAATCAAACTTGAAGGAACCAAGGGTGATGATGAAAATGACTGGAACAGCGACTATGCTCAGGATGCTTGAATTTAATAACTTTTTCTGAAGGCAACTGGGATTTCTTTTCTGACTTCCGGTTGCCTTTTCACTTCAAAACTTACCTGTATGCCATTCAATGATTTAGCTCAAAGCAGCAGTGCCAAGCGTGGATTTGCCGACCTTTTCGCAGACTCCAAAGCAGCTTTGGATAATATTCAGGCAGGGTTGGGCGGAATGCTCCCTTCCATGCCCGGGATGCCTGTTGCCAAATTTGGCGACCTTTCCATAGGTATTGATATGCATCCCACTGTTACGCCGCCTTCTCCTGTTATGCCGGTTCCGCATGTTGGGAAAATCTATGACCTTATGGCAGATATTATGGCGGGCATTGCCGCTGCCATACCACCTGCAACCTCTGGTATAGCAGGTGTAGCATGCAATGTATTGAAGGGAATGGCTCCTTCCGTAAAGGTACATAATCAGTGGATTGCGCAGGCAGGAATCAGTATTTTACATCTTCCGGCTTTTGTACTTCATCCGGCACCTTTGGTAAGTGGTATGTCGGAATCTGAAATGTGGATGGGAAGTTCTACAGTCTTGGCAGACGGTGCTCCCTGTTCCACACTTACCCATCCTTCGCTTTCCTGTAATCTGGTCGGTATCCCTACCATTCCACGTAAAGGAAAACCTAAAAAGGTAAGCAAAGCTCTGATGGCACCGACTTCCATGCTTTCAACCATAACTTCTGTGGGAAAGCCTGTGCTTGTAGGCGGCCCTCCTACCATTGATTTGTTTGCCCTGACCATGAAATTGGGGCTGAAAGGGTTGTGCAAAAGATTTAAGAGTTTCCGTAATTTCACAAAGAAATTCACTCATAAGGTTCATCAATACATTGAAAGTCTTGGATTAAACCCAAATCTGACAAAAATCCTGAAAAAAACAGCCTGTTTCGTGCTTGGCGAACCTGTTGATGTAGCCACAGGTCGTGTATATCACACCAATGTGGACTTCGAGTTACCTGGCCCTATCCCTCTTGTTTGGGAACGCACTTATTACAGTGATGCTTGGGTAGATGGTCCTCTTGGCTTTGGTTGGCATCATAGTTATAACATAGGAATTCTTCCACTCGGCAACGAAGCTTTTCTGCTTCGACATACTGACGGCAGAGAATCAGGACTTCCTGTTCTTTTACCGGATGGTGAATGGTTTGACCGTAAAGAACAGCTACATTGGAAACATGATGCTGATGGATATCTGTTAACAGATGCCAAAGGTTTCCAATATCGTTTTAATGGTCCTCAAAATGTTCATGGATATTATATGGTATCATCCATTTCTACCCGTGACGGTTTTTCTATTCATTTCAGCTATACGGCAAAAGGATATTTAGCTGAGATCATTTCTTCCCGTGGAGAATGCCTTAGTATAGATACAGATGAACAAGGACACGTTCTATGCGTTTCTTTAAAACAGCCTAATAACGAAGATATTAAACTTGTGCGTTATAAATATGACAATCAAGGTAATATGGTTGAAACCATTGATTCCCTTGATGTCAGCAAGTATTTCTTATATGAAAATCAACATCTGCTGACACGGCTTATCAACCAAGGTGGAATGTCTTTCCATTGGGAATATGAAGGACATGATGAAAATGCACGTTGCATACATACATGGGGAGATGGAGGAGTCATGGAGTACTTTTTCAAATATGGAAAAGGGTACACACATGCCCGTAATGGTGAAAATGCTGTCACTGAATATTTCTATGGTTCTGACAAACTTATCTATAAAATTATCGATGCCAATGGCGGAATAACTCGCTACCGTTACAATGTTTTTGAAGAGCTGGAGGTAACTATCAATCCCGAAGGCTATACAAGAAAAACTGTTTGTGATAATTTCGGATTCCCTGTTCGTATTACAGATGAAAACGGTGAAGATACCTGGTTGCAATACGACAACAACCACAATCTGACTTCTTTGCGCACACCGGAAGGAAGACAACTCACATGGAAGTATGACGAACAGGACAGACTTGTAAGTCGTACTACCATGAATGGTCAAACTATCAGATATTCTTATAAAGATGGCTTACTTCATACCATTACAGACGGACAAGGACGTGTATATACATTATTATTCAGTTCTCATTATGAACTTGAATCACTTGTTTTTCCAAATGGACTTTCCCGCCACTGGTTTTATGATAACCGCGGACGTCTTATAGAAGCAACAGATATAAAAGGGAATATCACACGTTACGCATACGACCGTGCAGACAACCTGATACGTTTAGAGGAACCTGATGGCAACGTACACCATTTTGAGTACGATGCTATGGGCAACATGATTCATGCCAAGGACAATATCCGTGAAGTCAAATTTACTTACGGAGCTTTAGGTATATTGAAAAGCCGGGAACAAGAGCGTCATCGCATCACTTTCGGTTACAATAGTGAGTTGCAGCTCCGTCGTATCGGGAACGAAGCTGGTGAAAATTATTTCTTTGAACTTGATGGACTGGGACAAGTCATTACCGAGATAGGCTTTGATGGCTTGAGGCGCGAATATGAACGTGATGGTTCCGGTCGTGTTACACGTGTGAACCGTCCCGGCGGTAAATGGACCGGATACCTCTACGACGGGCTGGACCACATCCTGAAGGAGGAACAGTACGACGGTGAGGTATCCCTTTACACCTATGACAAGGACGGGCTGCTCGTCAAGGCACAAAATGCGGAGAACCTGCTGGAGTTCACCCGCGACAGGCGGACGGGACTGGTCACCGGGGAAAAACAGGGAGAATATACCGTCAGCCGCACGTATGACAGCGAGGGCAACTGCACCCGCATCACCAGCAGTCTGGGAGCGGACATACGACATACCTATGACCGGGAAGGTAATCTCCAAAGTATGCAGGCAGGTGAAAACTGGCAAGCTTCATGGATACGTGACAACACGGGGCTGGAGGTGCAGCGCACCTTCTCCGGCGGTGTGACCGTCAGGACGGAACGCGACCGTTTCGGGCGCGAGGTGCGCAAGTCCGTCCGCGCGGGCGGCATCGAGCGCGGAGCGTACCGTTACGAGTGGGGCGTTGCGGGTCGGCTGCTCGCCAAGGAGAATGAGCTGACCGGAACGCTCATGCGCTACGATTACGACCGTTTCGACTTCCTCATCCGTCAGGAAACGACAAACGGCTCCGAAACGGACGTGATTTACCGCGTGCCGGATTTCGTGGGAAACCTTTTTGAAACGCCGGAGAAGAAAGACCGCAAGTACGGTCCGGGAGGACGATTGCTGGAAGACCCGTCATCCTTCTACCACTACGACGACGAGGGCAACCTCGTTTTCCGCGAGTTCAAGGAGTTGCAGGACAACGCCGTGCCCCATGACCGCAAGCGCATGGAAAAGGAACGCGGCATCCGCTGTCTGGCTACAGGCATGGGATGGCTCTACGAGTGGGCATCCAACGGCATGCTGAAGAAAGTGATACGTCCGGACGGCAGGCCGGTGGAATTCCGTTATGATGCGTTGGGGCGCCGTACCGCCAAGAGGTATTTCGGAAAGGTCACACGCTGGGTGTGGGACGGAAACGTGCCTTTACACGAATGGAGCTATAAAGCCGTTGGCTTGCAGTCGGACGAAGAGGAAAACACCCTTCCCAAAGAACCGGCAGAAGATTTTACCACCTGGTTGTTCGAGGCGGGCACGTTTGTACCAACGGCAAAGATACAGGATGGCAAGCAGTATTCCATCGTGTCCGATTATATGGGCACCCCCATCCAGATGTACGACGGACAGGGAAACAAGACCTGGGATTGCACGCTGGATATTTACGGGAAAGTGATTGCCGTTGACAAGGGAACGGAGTTCGATTGCCCGTTCAGATTTCAGGGGCAGTATGAGGATATTGAGACTGGATTGTATTATAATAGATTCAGATATTATGATGCAAATATTGGATTTTATATTTCTCAAGACCCTATTGGATTATTAGGAGGGAATCCAACGCATTATAGTTATGTAAATAACTTAAATCGATTGATTGACCCTTTAGGGTTAGAAACTTATTTTACAAGACTAGGAAACTTTGGAGAGGAAAAAGTAATAGATGCTTTAAATCGTTCAGGAAATTACACTCATGTATTTCAGGTACAAAATGCGGCAAATCAAGGTATAGATATAGTTGCTAAAACACTAGATGGACATTATGATGTATTCGAGGTTAAAACGACTAGAGGAAACAACGCTCCTTCATTATATGGAGATCAATTAGACCCAGATGAATTTGTTCAAACACGTTTAAGAACTGCGGGAGATAATAGTGAGGCATTTCGTTTAAGCAAAGAAAAAGCTACAGAGATCAGCTTGAACATAGATAAAAAATACCTCATCGAGGTTGAAGTTGGAACAGGTGCTAAGGGACGGTGGTATGTAAAGAATATGAAACAAAAAAGCTGGGAAAAAGAAGCTAAAAAAATAGGAGGATATCACTAATGAAAATTAATTCACTAATAAGAAAAATGGAAAGATATGCTAATGAAGCTCCAGAAAATTTTATTATTGAAAACAAGAAAAAGCTAGAACTTTTTGTAGAAAACCCTAATACAGTTTCATTAGAGTATCTACCCATAGAATGGGTTGCAAAATTTTATCTAATGAAATATTATCAGTCTTTTTGGCATAAACCAAATGAAGATACTTTTAGAGCATTATTAGATAACTTATTCTATTACTATTCTAGTTACATTATATATTTAGCTGATTTAAAACGAAACAACGAAATAGTAAATCAAATAGGATTAAGCTCTCTTTTTTTAGGCGTATTAACATTTTTCACAAAAAAAGAATCAGATATAATGTTACAAATATTAATTGAAAGAATAGAGTATAAATTAAAAAGCAAAGAATATCCAATAATTTATTATCAAGATACCATTCTACATGAATCCATGCTTATGTACGACAAATTTTACAATAAAGATAACTGCCTCTTTTGGAAAAAATATGTGAAAAAGCAATTAAACTCTATATATATGGAAATAATAGAGAATATTTGTACAGATAATTATGTGTATTTCAATAAACTTATTGACAACATATGTATTTATCATTTGCAAAAAAGTAAAAATACAAACTTCTCAAAAAATGAATTTTACTATTCAGAATGGCAGGTATTTCCGACAGAAATTATAGTATTATTACGCTATCGTCACCTTCAAGGGAAAAACATTGATTTTGTAACAAATGATCTGGTCAAAAAATTAATTCCATTTTTGACTAAAGACAATTTTACTCTTTCAGAGCAAACAAATCGATTTAAAAATGCACTTTACAAAAAATATCTTCCAAATGTAATGACTTATTTAAAGAGTACAAATTGTTTCACTCTAAATTGATAAGGATGAAAGGTAAAAACTTGAAAGAGCAATCTGCGCTAGAAAATATAAACAAAAATACAGCTTTAACACATAAAGGAATAATGGAAAGGTTAATAGCTGATAATATGGATAAAAAATGCCAATTACCCGTCATAGACAAATTATAGTCCAATAACAGATTTATTTTCAAATAAAAGATAAGTGGTAATAAAAACCTCTCTGAAATCCGTCCGCTCCAATGTCGGCTGACACATATTTATTGACTATCTTGAATTGATTCAACCTCTCAGGTGGACGCTTCTGATTTTCAGGGAATCGTTATGGAACATACCATACTCCGTAACGATTTCTTTTTTACGGGCTATAACCCAACTTCCGGCAGTTTAAATTATCACCGTAACATTTTCTTTTCTCACTTTTATGAAGTCTATTTGCAATAGACCGCTTGGTCTATTTTAACCTATAAATATAAGCGAATATGAAACATTTGGCAGAGAAAATAAAAAGAATAATGACCGCATTCGACCGTAGCCATTACGATTATATGATGTTTAAAGAATACGGAATTCCTGATTTTTCCAAATTATCCCAAGAAGAACGCTATGCGTATGAAACGGAAGAACAAGAAAAAGAAGAATCTTTGATTTACATGGCTGAAAAACTGCTTCCTTTGGTACAGGCTTACATTGAGGCAAAACATCTCCCTAATTATTATAATGCTTTCTTGGCAGAAATTACACCGTTCTACGAGACAAAAAGAAAAATACTATCAGATACAGGAGATATGGATAGCGAGCTGATGCATGTTTACAGAAAATACCTGGATGCTTTCGATGATTTCAGTATTATAGGTGCTCGCAAAGAATTTGACATTTTGGAAAACATTTTAAATAGTACAGCTACGCTGCTTAAAGACTTTGGAATACAGCCAACATCCGAGCCAGAGGTCTATAAACCCATGATACAAATCTGTAAGACAGCATTTCCTGACAATAAAGATTGTAGCCATTATAAATTTCAGCAAACAGCCAAATGTTATAATCCGGATATATTGATACCTTCATTGGAATGTGCAGTCGAATTCAAATATATGAATGATGAAAAAGAACTCAATAGGACTATGGACGAGATTCTGGCAGATGTCGAAGGCTATAAAGGGAATCCTTCCTATTCTGTTTTCTATGCTGTTTTTTATGCGGCAAATTCCATTTGTTCACCCAAAAGATTCAACTGCATGTGGGCAGAAAAACACTTCCCGGGAAATTGGAAAGGCATTTATGTTCAGGGGAAATGAGACCCGCCATCTATCAGGTCATCTCGTTCAGAAACACTATCTTTGCCGTAAGTCTATACAACAAATATATAAGTAGAATCAAGGTTAAAGATTTCGGTCCGATAAAAGCGACAACATCTGCAACGGACGAAAGGATAGATATAAGTAAGGTGACTGCCTTTACCGGCAACCAGAGTAGCGGTAAAAGCACAGTCGCCAAGCTGGTTTCCACCTTTACATAAATGGAAAAGGTTCTGACACGGGGTAATTTTAAAGAGAAAGAATTTACCGTCTTCGTTATAGCTTGCTGGTTATGAGCATTAGGGTTCGTAATCCTCATATTTCCCTCTGAAAGTATATGGAGAAAGCAAGATGCCAATCTTTATAAATCAGCGTTTGTTTGCTTAATTGTAAAATAAGAAAGGTATAATCAAGCTGCCCAAGAACTCTTATCTAAAACGGATATGAGTTTGTGGACAGCCTACTATCCATATTAAAAATAACACCGAGGCTGTACAAAACATTACCCCACATCACTCAACTCATGGTCCAAATCAAACCTCAGCACATAAAAAACACCATCCTCCACATATCCGAAGCACCTGTTCCTTTGGGTGATTCTGAATTTCTTTATTCCCTTTCTCCATTGCTCATCGGAAAAATAATGCCTGCTTCTCCTGTTCTTATTATATGTCTTATAATCCAAGCCTTTGTCCGTTGCAATCGCGCTCCAGTCCAGTTCTTCAACCTTGCGGAACGAATCTATAAACTCGCTTCGGTTTTCATCGTCAATAAGTGAAAATCCATAGGTGTCATCAATAAGGCTGAAGTCAAGTTTGCCACCGCTGAAGCGAATGGTAATATACTTTTCAAGAGACAGTTCCCCCCTTTCAAACAGGATAGAGTACAGTTGCTTCTCTTTCCAGATATTTCCTACCTCGGTTGTTTCTTCACCTTTGGTTACGACAATCGGATTCTTTTCATACGGAGACCTTATGAATGACAGAAGGCAAACAGAACGGGCAGCAGCCTCGGCAACGGAACTGCCGGACACTTCTTTTTCATCTACCCGATAATGCGCATCAGGGTCTTGCCGGGGGGCGTCATCCCAAAACGGATTGCAGATGGCACGTGCCAATATGCTCTTATACCGCTTGGCTTCATCAATGATACGGGCCTCCGGTGCTGTCAGCAAATCATGAAGGGTCTTGTCGGGAGTGGCTTGCGCCCCGTAAAAGTTTCCTTTTTTGAACAGATACATGATACCGAATGACTGAGCGTCCTGTAGCGCCTTATGGAAAAGTGGAATTCCGTTCTTCCAGAAATCCTGACTGTCACTGAACTGGCCGTTTAATGACAATTCGTTGATGATGATACCTTCCATAGTTTATAGCTTCAAGATGGCGTCCAAATCAATGTCAAACTGTTCAAACATACCGGGAATATATGACTTGATTCCTCCTTGTGGGGTAAATTCCACAGGCTCGGCATGTGTCAGTCCGTTTTCGTCTTGCCTGAAATTATACACACCGGCATCGGCCAAAGTCAGTTTCTCCTGGCTGATCAGACGCCGGATGCCGTTAAACAGGTGGTCGCTATGGCTCTCTATGATGATTTGCACGCCGGCCTTCGCAATCTGTGCCATAAAGTCAATCAGGTCGGCCTGTGCTTTCGGATGCAGATGGATTTCCGGATTCTCTACAATCACCGTACCGCCTTTCGGAGTTGCGAAACAGGCAATGATTACTTCCGTAATAAAGCTCACCCCGGTGCCGACATGATAAGGGTAGAGCCGTTTGCCGCTGCGCGTCTCATATATCACATAGTGATTGTTCCCTGATGTCTCCACCACCAGCCGATAGCCGGTCAGCTTTTCCAGTTGGCGGTTCACCTGCCCTTCCAGTGTTTGGGTGCCGGGAGTCAGAATCAAAGCGTCATCCAGTGTATCCAGACGGTGCTTGGCATAATAGTCTATCACATATTCCCCGTTGCGTCCCAGCTTGTTTTCCGGATCGGAATTGACGGGTTGCATATATGCCCCGCCGGGACGTGTGGCCGGCAGGTATAACAGGCTTCCCAAAACTTTCAACAAATCCGGGGATGCTCCGGCCGCTTGTTCCACGAGAGTGGTTTGAAACGAATCATCCCCCGGAGTAAAACAAAGCGTAGTCTCTTCTCCGTCATTGCACGAGATACTGATTGTGTAGGACTTGGCGTTCGTTACAAAGTTCCTCACATCATTGAAATTCGATGCTTCCAGCCAACGGTTCTTTAAGCCGTGTTTCCCTTCTTTCTCCGTCACGTTATCCGAAACGGTCAGCAGGGCTTGCAATACGGTAGATTTTCCCGACGAGTTCGGACCGGCAAACAGATTCAGGGGTTTCAGCTCCAGCGAACAATCTGTCAGGCATTTATAATCCTTTATTGTCAAATTCTTTAGCATAAATTCAATTCATGAATAAATCGGTTGATGATTTCATAACGTTTTTTGGTCTGTATGCCACTGTCCACAGAGCGGGTAAGGGTATCCAGATAGGCAGCGTTGCTCATTAATTGTGTATAGACTTCCAGAATCTGATGATGGAAACTTTCCCCCTCTCCGTTTAATTTAGACAGAAGATAACCGAAGCTCTCAAAAAAAGCCATGTTTATAGGTCTTTTTTTACCCGGAGACGAAGGTAGGCGGAAACCTCCCGATGGAAGCAGCCGTATGGCAAGCTCCATGGCACGCGTAAATCGGGCGTCCAGTTCTTCAAACAATCTGTATTCCGGAGACAGACGGTTAAGAAAACGCATCGTCTTTCCCAGAAAATCTTCCACATTGCTCCTGTATTCCAGCAGTCCGTTGGTGTCAGGGTCTGTGGTAATATGCTCCTGCCACAGGTAAAAAGCCACAAACCGAAGTACCAGATACCTGTCTTTCATATGGTTGGCGGGAACGGAATGTTCCGTAGCCGCAACAAAAACTTCTTTTTCAGCCAGCCGGTTGATCAGCCTTGTTGCATTTCCCTGATAAAGCGCGTTACGCATTTCCTGATTGTTGAGACGTGTCCCTCCCCGGTTCACGCGGTCAAACAAGTCAAAAGTAACCCGGTCGCTGGTAGGAGCCTTAATCACATGCAAGGTCAGCGAGCAGTCTTCTATCTTATTCTGCTCCAACGGAGACAGGTCATCAAATCGGCATCCGTTTTTATCTTTCAGAATTGTGAGCTTTCCCAGCGCAAACTCATTGTTGATAAAGCTGAACAAGGTGTTCAGACGCTGTTTGCCGTCCACAATGATATATACACCTTTTTCATCCTCTTTTACATAAATCAGCGGCAGGGGGATGCCCATCAGTATGGATTCTATCAGTTCGCTTTTCTGCTTGGGGTTCCACACCAGACCTCGCTGGAAGTCCGGAGCCAGGTTCAGCATCGGAGGAGTCTTCTCCCATTTCCGCTTCAGTTGGAATACCGAAGCCGAATCGCGGGCTATGTTCAGCACGGCATCCGGATATACGGCATCCGGCTCACGGCTTTGTTGATTAGAGGCTGTCCGCAAGGTATATTCTCCTTCAAAATCCATTTATAATTCCTTTCTTTTCTTAATTGTAATGCAAATATACGATGTTTTTCCGACACACTCTCCAAATTATTCATCTTTCATGTATTACGCTATGAATTTTGACAGAAAATAACAAGTAAACGCTCCCTTTTTTTTGATTTAAAATCATATATTTGCAAAAACAGACCAAATGGTTTGTTTTTTTGAGCTTTTATTATGTTGAATATATTAAACGCTAAATCATGAATCATATAATAATAGACACTAATGTCATACACCTTGATTTCAAGTTAAATAAAGCAAGAATAGTAACGCTTTGCAACACATCAACCATTCTCGGACATGAGATTTTTATACCGGAAGTAGTTATCGACGAAATTGTAAAACAATACGACGAAAAAGCTGAAGAATATATTAATTCATATAATACGGCTCTCAAAAAACTATCTAACCTTTCAACATCACCAATAACTCAAACATCTATAGATACAAAAGTTTTTATATCCAATTATCGAAACGAACTTAATAATCGTATAAAACAACTTGATATTGGTATAATTCCATACCCAAATACAGGACATAAAATAATGGTTGAACGAGAACTAGGAAAAAAGAAGCCTTTTAAGGATAGTACAAAAGGGTACAGAGATGCATTGATTTGGGATAGTGTTATGGAGCATACACAGAAATATTCTTCTAATTGCGGAATTATTTTCCTTACGGCAAACTCCAAGGATTTTGCCGATAAAGACAAAAAAGGCCTACACACAGATTTAATCGCCGATTGCATCTCTAATGGTATACCACCTACTTCTATTAGGCTAGTTACTGACATACAGAACTTTATCGACAATGAAATAATAAGCAGATTTACCACTGAACTTAAAAGCAAATTAAATCAATTGCAAAAGGATGGAAGCCTTGGAAATATAGATTTCATACAACTTATACAGGATTACATTTCTAAAGATATGCTTGATAATCTTGTATCTGGTAATGATTTCGAAGGCTATCTTGGTTATGCTCCAGGCATATATGATAATCCTGAAATTACATCCTTTGAAGAACCGTTATGCCTATTCAAGAGCATAAGAAAAATATCGGACGATACGATACTGATACAATCCGAAGTTTCTGTTCAAGTTGATTTAGATTGTTTTATATTCCGCGCAGATTTACCGTTGATTGATGATTCCAAATTCCCAACGATTATAGATTATGAATGGAATGATCATTATGTACTTGCAAGTGATTCTGCAACATTCAAATTTCAATTTAATATCTTAACAGATACTAACTTCAAAAATGTAAAAAGCATTGAGGATAATTTGCAGCAAGTAAAGTATTCAACAGGTTATACTTTTAAATAGTTTAACTAATATTAAATTAATTCTTTATTTGTATCCTATTTTATTTTTTCGCCATTTACAAAAAGAAATCAATATGTCTTGAAAAGAAATCAAAAAAAATTACATACAAAAAAAAGAAACTTATGACAATACCTAAAGTACAATTAGTAATGCTCCCACTTTCAAATTGGAAAGTAGCCAGAGTAATTAGATTTAGATTCAAACATCATTTATGTGATTGTGGAGGAACAATAGTATATACTCGTCCTTTTACAATAACATACAACAAGAATACCCCAGATACAATTGATACTTGTATTCTTGCAGCGATACAGAATCTCTATACTAATGTGCAAACTTATAACGAAAACCTTGTATGGGATACAAGTTACTCTGATATGCAAACGATTTATGCTGGAGGTAGACCTAAAACGAACCTTATCATCAGAATGACACCATCATTTGAGACAGATTTACTTCCCCAGCTTGAAGGATGTACGGTATATGCTTATAATGTCAATTTGCATATTTTCCTTAATTATATTGGTGATGCTGCAAATATTCCCCCAGAGATCTTTATAACTCAGGGATTCCCTCATAATGAAGATTCATTTTTCCAATCCAACATTCAACAAATCCAAACTTTATAAATACGCATGATAAAAAAGCATTCTATAAACACTTATAGAGTGCTTTTTTTAAATATACATAAACACAATAACTGAAGTCTCTGATATAGTTTATTCCAATATATAAACAACAAAATAGGAGTATTGAAGTTTATGATTATTTTCAAATACAAACTATATATTTCGAATAACAAGTTGATCTTGCAATGATTTTTATCAAGATTTGGAACTCTTATCCAAATACCAATCCCTACATTTGCATCGTTAACAATATGTTTCACTTAATTAGATAATAAACTATGAATGATAGCAAAAAAATTGAGTTACTGAACGAACTAGCTTCCAAATTGACACCGCAAAATGTTGATTACACACCACATAACGGCAATTACTGTGTAACATTAGTGGCAGTACAACCTGTTGACTTTTTCAGTAAACAAGAACGTAATTTCAAAATTCAAGGCCGTTTGGACGAAGGCAAGACAATTTCAGCTGATTTAATTGTGGAAGGTGAAAAGCTCTTTAGCATAAATCATCTTCCTTATGTGGCACACGAAGGCGACAGAACCCCTATATACAAGATTGTGCGTGACTCCATTTTCTGCGCTTATGGAGCCTTGCAGCTTCCCAGCTTGCACCGTTCTATGAGGAAAATCGCTTGGCAGGATTATCCGTTTATGAAAAAGGATCATGAGGAACAAGCCAAAGCGGAAATCCGGTTTATGAAAAAACTGGCAGCTATAAACAATAATTCCCAATCTTGTACTGGGGCACGGACTGCACTGATACATCATACATCCTCACGTTTAAGAGATTGTCTAATATACTACAAGGAATACGAAACCCAGACATACGAAAAAATACAGGATTCCATGAAAGTATTGCAGCCATTCATCCCTTCTAAGGAAGACAATGAAAATGCTGTTCCAGACATGTTTGTTTGGGAATATTATCCGGATTATCCACGTGAAACCTTTCATAATCAGGTAGTCATGCTTAACACCAAAAGCAAAAACAAGAAGCAGTTTTGGTGGGATTATCTGAAACTCAATATCTTTTTGGGCGATCCGGAATATCGTTTTGGATACTATATGCTGATGAACAGATGGCAAATTCCTGTAATTCAAAAATGGATTGCTGAATACCATGAAAAAGGTCTGTTCGAATCTCAACGTGCAAAAGATTATCTTCTTTTTTATCTGAAAGCAGGCGAAAAGACTCCAATCCGCATTCTGAACTCTCAGGGGACACAAGTCAAAATAAAAATGATTCCAAGATAAATTCGATAACATATCGTTCCTCATAGGAAAAATCAATAATGTATTTTGTCCATATATCCCAATTGGCAAGATGCATTATTGGCTTTTCCCTTTGTTTTTATAAGGGATATTTATATTTTTGCAATAAAAACCGTCTGGTCGGTTTTTTTATGATAATAAATTAAAAGACTTATTATAAAAGATGGAATACAAAAAGACATAGAGGAACATCTCAATTTGAAATTCCACTTTCTGTTTGGGTTCCTCTATGCCAAACAAACCGACTAATCGGCTTATTTTAAACAAATATAGAAAAAAAAGAGTTATGACAGAGGATAAAAAAATAAAAAGATGTAGCACAAGGTATTATGGAAAAGCTTTTTGATTCATAAAAGCCTTTTATTCATTAGTTTCTTTTACAGATACATACTAATAATATTAAAACAAAATGTGTTTTCACCCCAAAAAAAACTACTTTTGTGAGATATTAAAAACAAATGTCATGAAAGGAACAAAAGGTTCAGAAACAAAAGCATTAATCAGGGAGGCCGCATTAAAACAGTTTCTGACAAAAGATTACAGCATGGTCCCTCTGAAAGATATAGAAAATAGTCTCAATTTGTCAAGAGGATGTATGTCATATCATTACCCGACAAAACAAGAATTATTTATCGATGTAATCAACTTCTACATCTTAGATGTACAAAGAACAAAACAGGCATCAAACAATGTATCAGAACTTTCTTTATTAGAATACCTCAATCAATACGTTAACAATATTGCAAAGGTAATGGAAAACCTTTCCCATATTGTTCTACCAGAAGCAAATATTAATGGAACACGTGCGTATATGACTTTGATTTTGCAAGCTGAAAAAAATTATCCCGGATTTCATCAGGCATTGAATGAAATTGAAAGGAATGAATTGGCACAATTAAAACTTGTTGTTGTTAAGGCACAGAAAGAGGGTGAAATACGTAGCACTTGCAATGCCGATTTGCTTGTTCAACAAATCAGATTGATTTTCTTAGGTAAATCATATCAAGATTCATTAAGGAATGGATTGGATGTGAATGCTTTAAGAGAACAATCGTTTTTTACATATTTCTTAATCAAAAACAAATAAAAATGAAAAATGATGTTTTTATTACGGGAACATCTTGCTATTTCCCTAATAAACCAGTCTCTAATGAAGACATAGAAGACTTTTTAGGGTTGATTGCTGGAAAACATTCAAGAGTCAAACCTATTATTTTAAAACAGAATGGTATCAAACAACGTTATTATGCACTCACGAAAAATCAAGAAATTACACATACAAATGCAGAAATGGCTGCTAGTTCAATACGACAACTATTACAGACCGCTTCTGTTACAGAACAGGATATTGAATTGTTGACATGTGCGACATCAAGTCCAGACCAGATGCTTCCATCTCATGCCTCTATGGTTCATGGATTACTAAGAAACAAGCCGATGGAAATCTTTTCTGCTTCAGGTATCTGTTTATCATGCCTTCAAGCATTCAAGACAGCCTTTTGGGCAGTCGCAACTGGAGAAAAAAGAAATGCAATATGTAGCACTTCTGAGTTAACATCCGCAACTCTTCTCTCAAAAAATTATGATATAGAATATGAAAAGTGCGCAGACTTAGGTACACAGCCCTATATGGCACTTGAAAAAGATTTCCTACGTTTCATGTTAAGTGATGGTGCTAGCGCTGTATTGCTCCAAAATAATCCAGGAAAAGGAAAAGCTTTAAAAATAGAGTGGGTTGAGATGACTTCATTTGCAAATGAATTACCCACATGTATGTTCATGGGAGCAGAAAGTAACGATGACGGAGAACTGAAAGGCTGGAAATCATTCAGTAACCAAGAAAGAATAGAACGTTCATTGTTTGTCGTAAAACAAGATGTAAAACTTTTAAGAGATAATGTTGTACGATATTGCGTAAAACATATCAAATATTGTTTGGATAAACACAATATATCACCAGATACAATCTCATATGTACTCCCTCATGTTTCTTCAATGTTCTTTTATGATAAACTTATAAATGAAATGAAACAGACAGGAATCGGAATTGACGAAAGCAAATGGTTCACAAATTTACCAAAGGTCGGCAATATCGCTTCTGCGGCCATATTTGCGATTTTGGATGAATTCTGGAATACACACGAACTTAAATCTGGCGAAAAAATACTACTGATTGTTCCGGAAAGCGGACGTTTTTCTTATGGAACAGTACTATTAAGTGTGGTTTAAGTTTGGAAATAAACAATAAATCACTTATTTTTGCACAGATAAAAAAAGACATAGTACAGTATCATATATCATCTTTCAAACGAAAAGTGGAAAATTTCAAGGAGATAAGATGGGATATGACAGCTTGCGCTATATTCATATATAGCACAGGTGCGTCAGCTTCATCTCTAAGGTATTCCACTACCGCGTTTGGGTTGTTGATTGCATCTGTGCTATTATTTTATATAACGTAGCTATGAGATGGACCCTAATTTAAGACAACGAATAATTAATGAAGCGTACAAGCTATTCATTTCTAAAGGAATAAAGCACACCTCATTTTGTGATATAGCCGTAGCTGTAAACAAGTCTAAAGGAGCGGTCATGCATTATTTTCCATCAAAAAATCAATTAGTCAACACGGTTATAGAAAATTGTTTCTTTCCTTCATCTGCCCTATCTCCAGAAATGGAACTTTTGGCAGATAAAGAATGGAGTGAGTTTATCCAGAATTACAAGAACCCTATTGAACGGGCAATCCATAATTTCCCGGACAAACAGGATAAAATCGGATTACTGCATTATATGCAATTCATATCCTCAGCAAATGAATATATGAGTGAATTTCCACAAAAGTATCAAAAACTCCTTGCTGAAGAACAACGTTTCCTTTTTAATGTCATAAGTAAAACAATCACCAAGCATAATCTGATTGTTAATGATATACAAACATTTAGCCGACAATCATTTGAAATGTCAATCGGCAATACCTTTCTGAAATTGATTTCTTCCAAATAAAGACTTACACTTCTGGTAAAAATAGAAATTCAATTTGATTAATCAAATATAGTCTATCCCTTACATCAAAGGTAAATCCCAATCCTGATTTGCCAGCCGCATTTATTCCTTTTTTCAGGAGAATTTTCTTTATGGCTGACGCCATGAAAATTCACCTGAAAAAGAATGCGGCGGCAAACGGATTGGCATTAAATGAAAGATTACAGGGATTAACTGCGACCGACGTGACGCATAGCCGTAAATCAAAGGCGGCTATCCTTATATTCCATATATGGCCTCATAAATACTATGAAAATCCACCTTACTCAATAATAAAAACATAGCCTGCTTATCAACTCCCGATATAAGACAGGGATTTCAGCTCCCTCCGATCTGCATAGTCCGGTGGCTTCGCTATGCTTTTACTCCTACCCTTCCTACCTCTTTTCATTCTTTTTTCCTGCTGTTTCTACATTCTTTCCTATCTCTGGTATGACATCTGATGACATCTAATGACTTATGATGCCATCTATTTATAAATCAATCATTTATTCAATTTATCACTTTACATTTGGACTGTGAAACAAATCAAGTAGTCACTCAAAACAAAAGATTATGGCACAAGAAAACAGTCCTGACAAGGAAAAAAGGCAAGGCCGGACAAAGAAACCGGAAAAGCCTTATGTGGAACAAATTGACGAACTTCTGCTGGTACATAACAAGAATGACCCAAAGGAGGGTTTGGGAGTAATCAGCAAGATGGACGAGAAAGGCAATTATCAGACGGTTACACCGGAAGAGAAGAACGAGAACTCATTCCTTAAATTCGATAAGAATTCGAGTATCCTTGAAAACTTCATCAAGAATTTTTGGAGCCAGCTGAAGGAACCTACGCATTTCAGGCTTATCCGCATGACCTTCAACGATTACAAGCAGAACAAACAGGCTCTCAAGGACCTGGCCGAAGGCAAGAAAACAGACGCGGTAAAGGAGTTTCTGAAACGCTATGAAATCGTACCGAAAGTAAACAATCAGAAAAACAGTCAAACAAAAGAGGAGGAAACAACAATGGCAAAGAAGCAGGAACAGACAGCGCAGGCACAGCCTGAACAGGTATCACAGGTGGAAGCTGCCGCACAGGGACGTGAACAGCAGGAACCGCAACGCCAGCAGACACCCACGTATCGCTACAACGAGAACATGATCAACTGGGAAGAACTGGGCAAATTCGGCGTTTCCAAGGAAATGCTGGAACAATCCGGACAGCTTGACAGTATGCTGAAAGGATACAAGACCAGCAAGACCATGCCACTGACACTCAATATTCCGGGAGTATTGACCGCCAAGCTGGACGCACGCCTTTCATTCATATCCAACGGCGGGCAGGTCATGCTGGGCATCCACGGTATCAGAAAAGAACCGGAACTGGAACGTCCTTATTTCGGACATATCTTCACGGAAGAGGACAAGAAGAACCTGCGTGAAAGCGGGAACATGGGACGCGTGGCTGACCTTAACCTACGTGGCAACACAACTGAGCCGTGTCTGATTTCCATCGACAAGAATACCAACGAACTGGTAGCCGTCCGACAGGAGCATGTCTATATCCCGAATGAAATCAAAGGGGTAACCCTGACTCCGGACGAAATCCAGAAACTGAAAAACGGAGAACAGATATTCGTAGAGGGAATGAAGTCCAATCAGGGTAAAGAGTTTAATGCCAATCTGCAATACAGTGCGGAAAGAAGAGGCATCGAATTTATCTTCCCGAAAGACCAGGCCTTCAACCAGCAGACACTCGGCGGTGTACCGCTTTCTCCCATGCAGCTCAAAGCGTTGAACGAAGGACACACCATCCTTGTAGAGGATATGAAACGAAAGAACGGCGAACTATTTTCCTCCTTCGTTACCATGGACAAGGTTACAGGCGGGCTCCAATATACGCGCCACAATCCGGAAACGGGAGAAATCTACATACCGAAGGAAATCTGTTCGGTACAACTCACACCGGAGGACAAGGAAGCGTTACGAAAAGGACAGCCCATCTATCTTGAGAACATGATCAACCGCAAAGGGGAGGAATTCTCGTCATTCGTCAAGCTGGACCTTGTAAGCGGAAGGCCACAGTATTCCAGAACTCCGGACGGTTTCAACGAACGACAGGCACCTACCATCCCGGCTGAGGTTTACGGACACCTGCTTTCGGCACAGGAAAGAGCAAATCTTCAGGACGGAAAGGCCATCCTTGTAACGGGTATGAAAGGTCCCAACGGCAAACCGTTCGATTCCTATCTGAAAGTAAACGCAAACACCGGACAGCTGCAATATTTCCAGGAAAATCCGGATGTGCGCCGCAATACCTCACAGCGTGCTTCACAGACTGACAATACCCAGCAGCAGGAACAGAAGAAGGGAGCAAAACAGGCTGTCTGAGCAGAACAGGATTCAAATCAATCAAATCATCAACTACTAAAAAAGGAAAGAACATGAACAAGACCAATCATCATATCTACAAGGCTGAACAAATCGACTGGGAAAAACTGGAATCGGTCGGTATCAGCAGATCGCAAATTGAAAAGGACGGAAACATGGACCTGCTCCTTCAGGGAAAGGAAACCAATGTCATGTCCATTAAAATCAAGACTCCTGTATTTTCACTGACCATGGACGCCACACTCAGTCTGATTGAAGACGGGAATGGAAATCCGGTCATCAGCGTAAACGGTATCAACCCTTCAGGTGAATAAATAAGAAACCATAATGTATCATCTCTCTTTCCATACGGACTTACCGTATGGAAAGATATAAAAACAGAATTTATCATGATTGCCATATTAACAGACAAACCAAGTGTAGGAAAAGAAATCGGAAGAATCATCGGTGCAACCAAAGTAAGAAACGGATATGTGGAAGGAAACGGCTACATGGTTACGTGGACTTTCGGGAACATGCTGTCACTGGCCATGCCGAAGGACTACGGAACCCAGAAGCTGGAACGGAATGACTTTCCTTTCATCCCGTCCGAATTTGAACTGATGGTACGTCATACACGCACCGAGAACGGATGGATACCGGAGATTGATGCCGTACTCCAGCTTAAAGTAATCGAGAGAGTGTTCCAGGCATGCGACACCATCATTGCGGCTACCGATGCCAGCCGTGACGGGGAAATGACATTCCGCTATGTCTATCAATACCTGAACTGTACACAGCCCTGTTTCCGTCTGTGGATTTCTTCTCTTACCGACGAGTCTGTGCGTAAAGGCATGGAAAACCTGAAGCCGGACAGTTGCTACGACAGCCTGTTCCTTGCTGCCGACAGCCGCAACAAGGCAGACTGGATTCTCGGAATCAACGCCAGCTATGCCATGTGCAAGGCGACGGGCCTTGGCAACAATTCCCTCGGACGGGTACAGACACCGGTACTGGCTGCCATCAGCAGACGCTACCGTGAAAGGGAGAACCATATTTCATCGGACAGCTGGCCCATCTACATCAGCCTGCAAAAGGACGGCATCCTTTTCAAGATGCGCCGCACACAGGATCTTCCCGACAAAGAATCCGCTACAATGTTTTTCCAGGACTGCAAGCTGGCACATCAGGCACAGATTACAGGTATCAACCACAGCGTTAAGGAAATACTTCCACCGGACCTGCTTGACCTGACACAGCTTCAGAAGGAAGCGAACATCCGCTATGGTTTTACCGCATCAGAGGTGTATGACATCGCACAGTCTCTTTATGAAAAGAAACTGATTTCCTATCCGCGGACTTCCAGCCGTTATCTGACGGAGGATGTGTTTGACTCGCTTCCACCAATCATGGCGCGTCTGCTTTCATGGGAGCTGTTCCCTGCCGCTAAAGGAACTGGAGGTATTGACATATCCGGTTTGTCCCGTCACATAATAAACGCAGAAAAGGCCAATGTACATCATGCCATCATCATTACAGGTATCCGTCCCGGGAATCTGTCCGAAAAGGAAATACTGGTTTACAAACTTGTAGCCGGAAGGATGCTTGAAGCATTCATGCCTCCGTGCCGCATAGAAACGACAAATGTTGAAGCGGTTTGTGCAGCGCAACATTTCAAGGCCGAACAAACAAGAATCATTGAAGCCGGCTGGCATGACGTGTTCATGCGTTCCGACATGGTCCCAAAATCGGGATATTCCGTCAATGAACTCCCCGAAGTAAAGAAAGGTGATAACCTGAATGTATGCGGATGCAACATGGTACACAAAAAACAACTGCCGGTAGATCCGTTCACGGATGCAGAACTGGTGGAATACATGGAACTGAACGGACTGGGCACGGTATCTTCACGTACCAATATCATCCGTACACTGGTTAACCGTAAGTATATCCGTTATTCAGGGAAATATATCGTTCCGACCCCGAAAGGCATGTTCACCTACGAAACCATCCGTGGAAAGAAAATTGCGGATACTTCACTTACAGCAGACTGGGAAAAACAGCTGGCCGGACTTGAAAGCGGAATGATAACCGGGCAGGACTTTCTTAATAGGATCAGGACTCTCGCCAAGGAAATGACCGATGACATTTTCAACACCTATTCCACAAAAGAAGAATAACATCCATATCAATATAACCACAAGAATGCAGGCCGGAAGGTCTGCATTTTTTGTGTCCGTACAGAAAAGAATCTGTTTTTCCGCTTTTAAGCGGCAAAGGTCTTGGATTGCCTGCCTTTTGTCGCAAGGCTGCCCTGAAGGGCTTGGCTGGACAGGAAAAAATCATCCTCGCTACGCTCCGGTATTTTTTCCTGCCAGGCCTTGCGCAAAAAGGCAATCCAAGAGGCCGGAGGCCTATAAAATCGGGAAAACACATCCCGATGGGATTATTCATTCATAAAATTAAGGATTATGGAACTACAGATTATCGAAAGTATCAGCAAGCATGCGGTAACCCTGGTACTGGTTATCGGAATACTTATGCTGACAGACAAAGGTATCATGCCTACAGGTATGATTGCAATGCTCCTGCTCACCGGAGGAATCATAGGATTTCTTTTCAGAGCTCTTCTACTGATTGTCAGGATAGCATTTATCTTTTTCATTGTCGGACTCCTGTTTTTCTAACCAATAAAACCAACATATATGAAAACAAGTACATGTATATCTTCTGCTCCTGTCATGCCGGCTGTATGGCCACAGAACGAACATATCAGACCGGTCAAAAGACGTCTGCCCAATACTGTTGATGAACCTAAAAACATCGGCTACTATCTGGAATCTCTGCGTGATATTGCAAGCAGACCGGACAGGGAGGATGTCCTGAAAGAATTCTTCAAGGAAACTTATGTATAACCATAAAATTTTTCAATTATGTTTTTTCAATCAATTTATCAGATGATTACAGCAGGAACGGATTTGAATATCAATATCCGTAAAGTGGACAACAGCCTGAGCGTAGCAGTCATGCCAAGGCGGAACAGTCTGAAAGAGGATACGCGGCAGAACATGGTGCCGCTGGTAGTGAACGGAACACCGACAGAACTGGATATGGGTTTCCTGCAGACCATACTCCAACCGATACAGAAGGTACAGGGACTGCTTACCAATGCGGAAAATTTCGAGAAACAGGCAGAAAAGGCTACATCACAGGCCAAATCATCCAAGGCTCCAACAGTACCAGCCGAATCAAAGGAAGCCAAGGAAAAACGGGAAAAGATGGAAAAGCTCCTCAAAAAGGCTGATGATGCAACTGCCGCAAAAAGGTTCTCCGAAGCAATGACATGGCTGAAACAGGCACGGGTTCTGGCTTCTGCCGAAAAACAGAAGGAGATTGATGCCAGGATGCAGGAAGTACAGAAACAGGCCAGCGAAGGAAGTCTGTTCGGTATGGCAGAGGAACCGGCGCCGGTAATTCCCCAACCACAAGGCAGCATGAACGGTCAGCCACAGCCCGGTATACAAACAAGCATATTCCCAGAGCAGCAGACCCATACTATGAATCCTGAACCTGTCATGCAGTCTGCTCCACAACAGATTCCACAGGAAATGCCTCAACCGGTATATGGAACGAACGGAGCATATATCCAACCTGCTCCAAACCGCCCCGTAATGCAAGGAACAGGTATGCCGCAAGGAGCTACAATGCAGCCCTATCCGCAGCAGCAGGCTTACCAGCCTGAGACGGCTCCTTATCCACAACAACAGGTACGGCAGCCGACAAACGGCCATATACCGAACGGAACAGTACAGGTACAGAACGGAAACGGACGGGAATACCAGACTGCGCCGGCTACACATGAGACATTCTGCTTCGATCCGGAAGACGAGAATGACAGGGAACTTCTAAAAGAGGACCCGTATGCGGAATATCCGGATTTTCCGGCTGAATACCGTATGAAGGACGAGGCACAGGTAGAAATGGTATACTGCTGATATATAAAAATAAATGATTTGTAAAACCAATAAACAATAAACAATATGGCACTGGAAATTAAAGGAATGAAAAGAGTATTCAAGATGAAGAAGAACAGTCAGGAAATCGTACTGGACGATCCGAACGTAAACATGTCTCCGGCTGAAGTGATGGACTTCTATTCAATGAACTATCCAGAACTGACCACCGCGACCGTACACGGACCGGAAATCGAAGACGACCGGGCGGTATATGAATTCAAGACAACCATCGGAGTAAAAGGGTAAGGACATGAAAAAAGGACAACGTAAAAATAAAAAACCATGTACACAACTTACGGAACGGGCTTTGGAAAATTTAGCCAGACTTATCATATCGGAACTCGAAAATACGGACATAAGCCGGGGCATCAGGAGCAGAAAGAAAAGAAAACTCCCTCCAGCAGAAAGCCTCATGGTTTTCTGAACACGAGAATACCTTCCATCGCTCCCGACCTGTATGTGGAGAATGACAGGGATGTAACGGTAAATGTCACCACCAAAGAGAATCTTGATTTCCTGTACCGTTCAGCCATGAAGTATGCGCAGCTCCTGGATGTGGAGCTGCCATACCATCCTACAGGCAGGACTTCCATAAGAGAAAAAATATGCCTGCTATATAATGCACTGGATTCCATAGTATCTCATCATGTAAATCTGGAACTTGTCGGTGACAGGCTCCAGTTCTGTATCTATCACTTCCATGAATGGCCTGATTACACCCTGTTCCTGATACCGATAGATTTTACAGAAAGACTGAAAGGTGAAATCAAAAGGATCACACTGGAGTTCATCAGAAGGTTCATCAAGTATCACAGGATGATAGATATAACCGATACCCCTTATTTTGAAATGTCGGAAGTCTGTATCGATTATGTGGACTTTGAACAGCTTGATGAGGAAGAGAAAAAGGATTTGTACAGAAAGGAAAAGCTTTTCAGGTCATATGAGAAAGGGAGAATCCACAGGAAGCTGTGCCGGATGTACTCCAGAGCTTTCTGTAGGAATCTGGAAGAACATATCCGCAACTGTACTCCTTCCAGCGATAAGGAAAGAAGACTTTTGGAACTGATTACCGAAGGGCTGTCCCTGATTGCAAAGGACAGCCCTTATATCTTGAATTATGACTATGATTATGCAAGCGAAAAGGAAAGGGATTTCGAGCCACCACCACTCGAATATCAGATTCTGCTTACATATTCCATTACGGATACGGTTACCAAAGACATGGAAAGCTGTTTCAGTACTGACTGTCAGGAAACATATAACCAGACTCCCGTATCATTTACCTTCATCACACCGGAAACTGAAAAACTGTTCAGACCAGAGAATTATCCGGAACGGTTCTCAAAATGGTTTGAGAAATTTGTAGAACATGTTACCTATAATTTATAAACATCATGAATGAACTGACCCAAAATATTCAAAAAATGATGGTGCCGAAGGCGGCTATCATAGCCTACAAGTATGAAGACAGAAGAAATTCTGACACCAGGTACTTCATAGAATTGCGTCCCATCGGAAAAAGCGGACAGATGGGGGCAGGTATCCCCGTCACATATGAATTCATGAATACCCTGCTGGAATCCTACACGGAAGAAATGAGCGGGATACCGGCAGGAAGAGTCCCCGATAACATGCTGGCCTGCAATCCGAGAAAAGGACAGGAAGAATATATCTGGTACAATCCGCCCGGAAAGAGACAGATGTTCTTTCACAAGGATCTCAATATACAGGACGGCATATTCAATCTGCCGGGAATTGTTTATCATGTAAAAAACGGAAGCATGGACGTATTCGCCTTCAAGGGAAAACGTCCAATGGAGACGACTCCACTGTTCCGTGCCCCGTTCTTCAACGTGACCGGGTCAAGTGTCTGCCTTGGCAGCAGTTCTCTGGAAAAGCCACAGAACCCGACTTTCCTTTCCCTGCTGGAATACTGGGAAAAACGGTTCTGGCTGACTGAATTCTCCCATCTTGGAGGAAATGTCAATCCTACCGTTTCAAATCTTGTCATCGTCACCGAGAACATAAGAAACAATCCGTTCGATATGAACGAACTCAAGCCCATGAATAAAAAACTTAAAGACATACTTCCATGAAAAAAATACATTTTACCGACCGCTACCTGCTCAATCCGCGTCATCCAGTAACAGTATTCGTCATCGGAGCCGGAGGTACAGGCTCACAAGTGATAACCAATCTGGCACGCATGAGCATGGCACTTCAAGCATTGGGCCATCCAGGACTGCATGTCACCGTATTCGATCCCGACACAGTAAGCCAGGCCAATATAGGACGCCAGCTTTTCAGTGAAACAGAACTGGGACTGAACAAAGCCGTATCACTAGTCACACGCATCAACCGTTTCTTCGGATACACATGGACTGCCGAAGCGCAATGTTTTCCTACCAAGAATTTTTCTGAAGACTGCACAGCAAATATCATCATAACCTGTACGGACAATATACGTTCACGTCTTACGCTTTGGAAGTTCCTGAAGAAAGTCCGCAAAGAAAACTTCAGTGACCATTCGGCTCCCATATACTGGATGGATTTCGGGAACAGCCAGACAAAAGGACAGGTCATCATCGGAACGGTACGTGAGAAAGTTCTCCAGCCTTCTTCACAGGAATATATTCCCATGCCTAAAATGAATGTCATCACTGAGGAAGTGGACTATGCAAAAATCAAGGAAAAAGAATCAGGACCAAGCTGTTCCCTGTCGGAAGCCCTGGAAAAACAGGATCTGTTCATTAACTCCACACTGGCACATATCGGATGTGACCTGCTCTGGAAAATGTTCAAGGAAGGAAAGACACTGTATCGCGGTGTCTATGTCAATCTGGATACATTGAAAATGACCGCAATCCCGGTGTAATGACGGAAGTGACCGTATCATCTTTCCATCAGAATACGGTCACTTATTCTATTTGCTGCTTATTATTTACATCTGAAATATCTTTTCCAAAAGTAGCCTTTTGCTTATTCATTTTTTATTTGTATATTTGAGAAGAAAAACATAACTTTTTTATGAACGCAGAAAATTTAAGAATAGGAGACTATGTACATATCCATTTTCTCAAAAACACAACTACTGAACAAGCCAAAGTTGAGAATATCGATATTGAAAATAACACCATTATTTTGGTAAATCAAAGAAAAGATACAATTAAGATTGATACTGAAGATAAATGGGAACAGATAAAACCAATTCCATTAGATGAAAGTGTATTGAAACAGTTTGGATACAAGGATTCTATTAAGACTGTATATGGCCTAGTTAATAAAAATGTATATGAAAAAGTATACATATTTAAAGATAGGTCACCTATATTAGTAACTTTAATTTATGAAGATGGTGTATTTAAACTGGTACAAAGTGATGATGAAGCTTTTTATGGATGTAAGACGAAACCCTCGTTTCAAGATCTTCACATTTTTCAACACTATCTTTCTGATAATATGTACATTAATAATATATAGACAAGAATCTTAAATAAAAAACATTTCAAAACAATCAGACAGACTTCGCAAACTATATATATAAATAGTTTGCGAAGTCTGTCTGATTGTTATTTTATTTCAATTCAAAGAATTGGTATCGTCTCATTTACTCATTTTCTACTGTTCATTATACTTATTTTCCATGTGCCAGTATCACATCCATTCCATTAACAACTTTTATCCTTACCACGCTGGAGGAGGAAACTCTGTATCTCTGAGGCGAGATAGAATGATTTCCCGTTCTTTTCCACCGAGTAATATTTAATCTTGCCCTCTTGCCTGTAACGTGCCAAAGTTCTTTGTGACACACCAAGGAGTTCTGCCAAATCGACATTATCAAGCAGTCTATCTCCGTTCATACATTCTTTCAGACGGTTCATCTGATCCAGTTTCTTTTCAATGCGAGCAAATCCCTCTACCATTGTACCTATCAGTTTTTCGAGTATCTCATTATCTATATATGACATAATTCCAATGTTTAAGTGAATAAATCGATACTCCCGTTGTGCGCACTCTAAGAGTATGTACTTATAGTAGTGAAAATAGTATGCCTTAATTTCAGATAATGTCTAAAAATATATTATACCCTGATAATCAAGCATGTAAATTTTATCTGTTTCATATTAGTGTAAACCGGAAGTGTAAACTTTGAAATGCAGAATTGATAACAGGTTAACAACATTGATATCCGATACTATATGATAATATGTTTCCATATGAATACTTATACCAGATTATACTTTATCTGTACTACCAGACACTAACTGTTCATGTGCCCATTCTACAAGAGATTTACGAGAAAAAACCAGTTTGTTTCCATACTTCATAAAAGGAATCTGTCCGAGTGAAGTCATTTTATACAGCTTAGCTTTAGAAGTAGGAAATCCATGCTCATCCAATACCTTCAATGCACTAGATAAATTCAAAGTATCAGGTAATCCAGATGAAATTGTTTCTTTATTATTCCCTGAATAATATTTTGAAATAGCTCTGAATACGATTTCTTCAATTTGTTCTTCTGTTGCAACTATAATACCTGCCATAATCAAACATTTTGCGGATTAACTACTCGATTTTACCCCTATTACTTCAGAGGTTTCAAGACAAAGAAATTATAAAAACAAATAGTATTCAAACAGGAAAACATATATACAAGCTATGACATTTAATGACAAAAACCGTCATTTAAAGACAAATGAAAATGCCATTTCAAGGAGCTGTCATCAAAAGTCCTTAAAATGGCATCAAATTGCAACTATTATATAGATGATAAAAAATTATTGCTTTTGTTTTCTAAGTTGAGAAATAACCTCATTTACATCAAAAAACTTAAGATTATCATATGATTTCTCACTATATTTTATCAGACCATCCTTTAGCCACTTGTTCACAGTTGCAGGAGTAACTTTCATCCATTTTGAAAGATGAATATTTGTTATCAAATAATAACCGTTCAACTGTGTCAATTTATGCTTATTTGCAGAAAATCCACGCTGTAGACGGTCAACAAGTGTATCTATATCCTTTTTTAAAATTTGTGGAGCCGGTTTATTTTCTTTAATCGTCAATTCTATAGACTTCATATCAAAATTATTCAATTGAGGCAGCTTGGATAACTCCTCTATGATATGAACTGCACACTTCAAATCCTGAATCTTGAATATTAATTGCTTCCGTCTTGGCATAGTAGTGATTTTCCTTTTTCAGTGGTATAATATTTCTGCAAACGGCTGTTAGGCTTATCAGGAACAGTCATTGCCAACAATCCTTCCTCAATCAGAGGGTTTATATATTTATTCCTAAATTTAGTCCGATTACTAAAGTGCAGCAAAGTAATAATTTCCATTAGAGACTTTTCCGATATACAAGTTTTAAGAATTGTCTGTATTTCTCCCCGACTTAGAGCCAACTTAGTCCCAACTTGGTCCCAACTTGGTCCCAACTTAGTCCCAACTTGGTCCTGACCTGTCTGAATATTTTTTGCAAACTCAAACTCTTTAGGATCACGATAGGTAATAGAAAAGACAAACTCCTCTCCACTACGAATCTCTATCTCAGAGTTTTCAAAGTATAACGGAGCATATTTCCGAATATTTTTCTGTCCGGAACCAAGTTCCTCAGCCCATTTCATTTCACGGAATACCTTTGTTATTAGCGGATTCTTTGTACGAGTACGCCAGTCATTTATATCAATATCCCCTGTTTGGAAAGGTTTCGTCCAATTCTCTGTTATTACTCGATCACGAAATATAAGGAACTTATTGCTATATGAACTGATATACTCACGATGCAGAAGTGTATTCGAGATTATTTCTCTGAATATCATTACCCGTAAGTCCAAACGATCTATTCCATTATCCGCCAAACGAAACTTATCAGGCATGTTGCGTTGCACGAAATTCAACAAACGAATATATGACTGAATCAAATTTACGCATATCATATCCCGGTCATTGTAACGAATATCAGGGTCAGTCGGAAGCGGATGCAAAAAACGCTCGTAAGACATGCTACGATAAATGGCATCCGTACGATGCCACGGACAACAGTTCAGAATAGTCTGTTCCTTGCCAAATAAAAGAATAGCAGCCAACTTATATCCTTCCCTATTTGTTCCCCGTTGCTTACCCCAGAACAGGCTTTTCAGGAATTCTTCATTTGTCATGCTCAACCACGGATGATTGGAGTTATGAATAGAAATGTGGCTACGCATAATCTTGAACGATTCTTCATCCATATCTGCAAATGTTACATCGGGAAATACTTCATTTTCGGAAGACTCCTTTTCTTTTCGCATGAACATGTTCTTAACCAGATAAGTATGCTTTGACACATCATTGTCTGCATCACCCCAACGGTCATAAAAACGGTTCTTATATCTATGTACCTGTTCACTCTCTGGCACACTCAGATACAGGATAATCTTACCGTCAATCTCTGTCTGCTCCGGCGTGATTGGCATTGGAGGAAGAAACAGTTCAGGATTATTCAGTGTATTGATAATACTTTTGGTCATATCTGTTACGCATTTAGGGTTAATTCCTAATATAGCCCCATCATCATCCACTCCTAAAAAGATATATCCTCCCTCTGCATTCAGAAAAGAACATACCGTTTCATACACGGAAGCCGAAACCTTATCCGTGCATTTCTTAAATTCTACTTGTCTATTCTCGCCATGCAAAAGCAAGTCTTTTATTTTATTTGTTGATAACATACCGTTTCCTTTATAATACTTTTACCGCTTCGTCTATTACGCTACTGGCAAAGCTATCCAAATAAGTATTGGTCGTTGACAAATCACTATGACCCAATATCTGTGAGATAACTTCACGTGGTACTTGATTGTCCTGTAAAGTCATAGCCATTGTATGACGGCTCACATAACTGGTCAGCTTCATATCCGTAATCCCTAAAGTCTGCGCTAAATTAGCCAAATTCTTGTTATTACGTCCAAAACGGCTACGAATATGATTATATAATTGTTCTCCTTTATATCCTGGAATAGAAACGATTGGTAATAAATAATCTTCTACCAAAATTGTATTAGAAGCAAACCAGTCCATCAATTCCTGAATTTCAGAAGTTATCTTAATCTGAATAGGTTTTACTTTCTTTGCTTCTTTTGTCTTATTTCGTTTATAAACAATATAGCTTCCACCATTATAACGGATTATATTGTTTTTAGTCAACAGTGCAGCGTCAATAAACGATATTCCATAACAATAATAAGAAAATAGGAACAAACGTCTTGCAAGTTCTTGAGCATGACTTTTAACAGCAGTATGTTTCAGTTTATCCATATCTTCATGTGGCAAATAGCGCTTTGCTGTTTCTTCTTCCAAGGCAGAGATATTAAAACCTCCTTTTCCAAAAGGATAGGTGACTTCAGAAGCCTCCTGATCTTGTATAGCCTTATTTAAAATTGCACGCAGAGCTTTGAAATAATATTTCCGGGTATTTCCTTTACACTCTCGTTTCTGAAGAAACACATCGAAAGCCTTTACATATTTAATGTCTATTTCAGAAAACACTTTCTTATCAAACTTACTATCAAACAATTCAAGCATATGTAAAGTACGACTATAACAAACTGAATTTCCTACATGACCAGTATCCTTTAACGTAGTTATTGTCTTATTGAAATAATCCTTTACTTTACCTTTTGAGGCCTTATTCAAAAATGCTTCTTCAAACTGATTTAAAGTCCAATCAACCCTTTCTATTTCAAAGTTGCGAAATATTTCATTAATCTGGGTTTCTATTTCAGATAATCTTGCATTCCATATTTTAAATTTAGGTACAATTTTCTTATCAGAAACAAATCGACCATCAGATTCATTCCACTGCTCTTTTGTTGAAACCAATCCAGTTCGTATTAACTTACTTTTTCTTTCTTTAGTAATTCTAATAGAAACCGGAAAACTGCCATCTTTACGTTCATTACCCGCAAACAGAATAAACTTATATGTTGCCATAGATATAGGTGTTATATTTATTTTCCTACAACAAATCTACAACATTTTGAGCAAAAACCATCAAAACAGAAGAAAATTTATAGAAATTAAATAGTTGATTATCAATAAAAACCATGCTGAAAATCAAACAAATACAAAATACATATATCATAAAATAAGCCCCTGGGGGGCGTGTGGTCGCTGGTTCGAATCCAGTCACCCCGACTGGTAAAAATGAAGGAGTTAAGTGATAAACTTAGCTCCTTTTTCTTTTATATATGACACATTTATAACACAAATCGTGGGTCAGTAGATTTTTTTAGGTCCAAAGTACATCGGGAGCTATGCCGGATACGTGACGAGCAAAAACTTTCGGAAAAATATACGTAAACACTGAATTATAAATTAAATTTATTATGATGAACAAATTCAAACTTTCTGTTTTAACAATCTTTTTGCTATCAATCTCATTACCAAGAATACAAGCTCAGACTAATGTCCGAGCTTATGAGAAGTGGGAAGCTACGCAATTCGTTGCTGTAAGTGGACATCAACCGGAAGACTATGTTCTTGCAGATAATAATTGGGAAATAATATATAATCTACGAACGCCTCACACCCTAAATGAACTTCTTAAAATGGGAGTTAAGTGTTCTGACAGCCAATTATTATTATTGGAAGTAGGAGGACTAATTGACAGAACCAAAGGAAAATGGAAATGCACAATTCCTATTCTTGACGAAGAACAGACAACCTCTTTAAGAAATATCAGTAAGGAGATTGCGAAATCTATGTATTCAAACACTAAGAGTGATTTTGTCTCTCTCGTACATACAATCAAGGAGATGGGATTTGAAAATAACGCACTCTCATTGGTGTTTTCATATCTTTTGGATGGTAGGATGTGGACTAAACTGGTCTTATTCGATGAGATAAACAACCATGCTGGTTGGAGTGGTTGCTACTGGGTTTTATATGAGCCACGCAAAGACCTTAAATTCGGAACAAATGGCTTTGGTGATATGAATTTTATACTAACCTATCTCAACAGCGAAGTCTCACCAAGCAGTAAAACGATGGATGAAAGTGCTGAAGAAATATCCAAATTTGGGAAAATAAACAATCCACAACTTATTTCTAAACTCATACCTTATGGCTTGACAAACAGTAACGGGGATATACAATTTCCTATTATAAAAAAACAGCAAGACCGTTTTCATCACATTATCAAAAAGCTGGTTGACTCCATTTCTTCTGAACTTAAAAGTAATTGCAGCAATATAGCAACCCAATATAATATAAGTGATGAAAAAACAGCAATGGTGATTTTGTACCATGAGGTTATGTGGTATTTAATGGATAATCTGATTCAAGATAATGTGTTACATATTCCTGCTGTTTTTAAAGACGAGAAAAAAAATAAACAACGGCTGAATGAAGTCGTTTTCTTTGTTGAAGGTGGATTGATGCAGTAATGTCTGTAGTTTCTGAAAAATCAATGCTTTGCTACAAGTTTAATAAAATAAATCTACAACAACAGCTCAACGTAAAAAATCCCCGCTTCTTCCATTCTCTTTTGCCTAAGCCTAACCCGTTTTTCCCACACAAAAACAGCACTTTCCTTATTCTTTTTTGTTGAAAAGCAGCATGATAAATGTAGCCGTACCACAATAAAAACCCCGTTTTCCAGTTGCGGGCCCTGCGGTTGCCAACTGCGAACCGCAGGTTTTGCAGCTGCGGGCTCTACAGCCCGCAACTGCAAAACGAGGAATACTACATGCTGTTGCAACATTATACAAGATGCAATAGCGGAAAAACAACAAGGCAACATCACATTTATCTTACGCATTCGGGAGGCAAAGTCACGGTTTAACCTTTTTTAGCCCCTGATATGAACAAAATCTCCCCAAATGCAGGAAATCTTGTTTTAAACAATAACACACTGATTATAGAACGATTAAGAACTGAAAGACGGATAAAAAGAGCCTTTTCCCGTGACGACCGAATTTGGTCGTCACCTGTCGCCGTCCGTGTCACCACGTCTGTATCGCTCTCCCACAAAGGGATAGAGGCTAAAAGTGACGAGTGACGACCGTTTTTCTTTTTAACCCCTTTCTCTTATTCGGATAAGAATTGCTATTTTTGCAAATAAAAGAACAAAATTATGGGAGCAGGAAAATGGATTGGCGGTATCATCGGCTTCATGGCAGGCGGACCGCTCGGCGCATTGGCAGGATATGCACTCGGGTCGCTGATAGAGCTCGGTGGCAATACTGCAAGTTATACGACAGACTATGGCAACGGACAGACTGAGGAAGATGTCTTTGCCGGGCAACGGAACAGTTTTCTTTTTTCGATGCTGGTAATGGCCTCGTACATCATACGGGCAGACGGACGCATCATGCACAGTGAAATGGAATATGTCCGCAATTTCCTACGGACCAACTTCGGCGTTGCGGCAGTAGGCGAAGGCGAACGGATATTGCTCAACCTCTTCGAGCAACGCAAGCGAATGGACATGCAGAATCCTCTCGCATTCAGACAGACCATCCGTGATTGCGGCAGGCAGATAGCCGCCAACCTCACATACGAGGAACGCCTGCAACTGCTGGGATTCCTTGCCAACATAGCCCGGAGCGACAACAACATCTGCCGCGAAGAGATAGAAGCGCTGAAAGAAGTGGCAACCTATATGGGACTGTCCGAAAAAGAAGTGGAATCCATGCTCAACCTGGGCGGCAACTCCCTGGAAGCTGCCTACAAAGTTCTGGAAATTCTTCCTACAGCCACCGATGAGGAGGTGCGTGCCGCCTATCGCAAACTGGTACTGAAGCACCACCCCGACCGGGTAGCCACATTGGGAGAAGACATCAAACGCGCCGCCGAAGAGAAACTCCAGGACATCAACAATGCCAAAGAGATAATCTACAAAGCAAGAGGTATCAAATAGCCGCGAAAGACTGTCTCACCGAAAAAGGGCTTCAATCCCCCCAAGAATATTAATAGAATCCTATCCGATATGAAGAAAATTTTTGCTTATCTCACACTGGGTTTCACTACCCTCACCACTTATGCCGCAACTCCTCTCTGGATGCGCGACATACAGATTTCACCCGACGGCACGGAAATCGTTTTCTGTTACAAGGGAGACATCTACAAAGTTTCCGCAAAAGGCGGTACGGCCACACAGCTCACCACGCAGGAGTCTTACGAATCGTCTCCCGTATGGTCGCCGGACGGCAAACAGATAGCGTTTGCCAGCGACAGGCAAGGAAACTTCGACATATTCGTTATGCCCTCCGATGGCGGTGCGGCACAACGCCTGACCACCAACTCGGCAGGAGAAATCCCTTCCGCATTCACGCCCGACGGCAAGTACATCCTTTTCTCCGCCGCCATACAGGACCCGGCCGGAAGTGCGCTCTTCCCCAGTCCTGCCATGACCGAGCTTTATAAAGTCCCCGCAACCGGCGGACGCACCGAACAGGTATTGGCCACTCCCGCCGAAGCCCTCTGCTTCGACAAAACGGGCGACATGTTTTTCTACCAAGACCAAAAAGGATTTGAAGACCAGTGGCGGAAGCACCACACCTCTTCCATTACACGCGACATATGGATATACGACTGCCGTACAGAGAAGCACACCAACCTCACCCGCCATGCGGGCGAAGACCGCAACCCCGTCCTCTCGCCGGACGGACAGACCTTGTACTTCCTGAGCGAGCGCAACGGCGGTTCGTTCAATGTGTACTCCCTACAGCCGGCACACCCCGAAGCGGTAAAAGCGGTAAGCAGTTTCAAGACCCATCCCGTGCGCTTCCTCTCCATAAGCGGCAACGGAACATTGTGCTATGGTTACGACGGTGAAATATATACCCAGCAGGATGGCGCCGCGCCGCAAAAAGTACAAATAGAGATTATCCGCGACGACCGGCCCGATACAGCCCGCCTGACCTTTACCAACGGAGCCACCTCGGCAACCGTTTCGCCGGACGGCAAGCAAGTGGCATTCATCGCCCGTGGCGAAGTGTTCGTCACTTCGGCAGACTATGCCACAACCAAACAGATAACCCATACCCCTGCCGGTGAAAGCGGCCTGTCTTTCGCACCCGACAACCGCACGCTGGCTTATGCCAGTGAGCGCAACGGCAACTGGCAGTTGTATCTTGCCAAAATAGTCCGCAAGGAAGACCCCAACTTCCCGAACGCCACCATTGTAGAAGAAGAGGCATTGTTGCCGTCAGCCACCGTTGAGCGTGCTTTCCCGCAATTCTCGCCCGACGGTAAAGAGCTGGCATTCATAGAAGACCGTACCCGCCTCATGGTAGTGAATCTTGATACGAAGAAAGTGCGCCAGATTACCGATGGCTCCACCTGGTACAGCACGAGCGGCGGGTTCGACTATGCCTGGTCGCCGGACGGAAAATGGTTCACCCTCGAATTCATCGGCAACAGGCACGACCCGTATTCCGATATAGGTCTTGTCAGCGCACAGGGCAACAGCCCCATCATCAACCTGACCAACAGCGGCTACATGAGCGGTTCGCCCCGTTTTGCCCTCGACGGCAATGCCATTCTCTTCAAGACGGAGCGTTACGGCATGCGCGCTCATGCCTCATGGGGTTCGCAGGACGATGCCATGCTCGTTTTCCTCAATCAGGACGCCTACGACAAATACTGCCTGAGCAAGGAAGACTACGAACTGCGCAAGGAGCTGGAAGCCGAACAGAAAAAAGCGCAAAGCAAGGACACTGCCAAAGGTAAGAAAGGCAGCAAGAAAGATGCAGGACAAGAAAAAGCCGCGGACGATGACAAGGCTCAGGTAAAGGACATCACCGTAGAACTGAAAAACATGGAAGACCGCATGGTACGCCTCACCCCGAATTCCTCGGACATGGGCAGCGTCATCATCTCCAAAGACGGTGAGACCCTTTATTACTTTGCCGCCTTTGAAGGCGGTTACGACCTTTGGAAAATGGATCTCCGCAAGAAAGACACCCGGCTGCTTCACAAAATGGATGCCGGCTGGGCTTCCATGGAAATGGACAAAGACGGCAAGAACCTTTTCCTGCTGGGCGGCAAAACCATGCAGAAGATGAATATGGCATCCGATGAGCTGAAGCCTGTCACTTACCGGGCACAAGCCAAAATGGATTTGGCGGCGGAACGCGAATATATGTTCAACCACGTGTACAAACAGCAGAAGAAGCGTTTCTACAACACCGACATGCACGGCGTAGACTGGGATGCCATGAGCGCCGCCTACCGCAAGTTCCTGCCTCATATAGACAATAACTACGACTTTGCCGAACTGTTGAGCGAATGGCTGGGCGAGCTGAACGTGTCGCACACCGGTGGCCGTTACTACGCTTCCGGACAAAGCGAACCGACTGCCAGTCTGGGACTGCTTTTCGACTGGAATTACCGGGACAAAGGGATGCGCATTGCCGAAGTCATAGAGAAAGGTCCGTTCGATAACGCCTCAACCAAAGCAAAGGCAGGCATCATCATTGAAAAGATTGACGGCACAGAGATTACCCCTGAAATGGATTACTACACATTATTGAATGATAAAGCCAAAAAGAAAACCCTCGTCTCACTCTACAACCCGCAAACCAAAGAACGCTGGGAAGAGGTGGTAATTCCGATAAGCGGCAGCGCACTGAACACCCTGCTCTATACCCGCTGGGTGAAACAACGTGCGGCAGATGTGGACAGATGGTCCGGCGGACGGCTGGGATATGTTCATATCGAATCGATGGGCGATGACAGTTTCCGTTCCGTCTACTCGGACATTTTGGGCAAATACAACAACCGCGAGGGCATCGTCATCGACACCCGCTTCAATGGCGGCGGACGCCTGCACGAGGACATCGAAATTCTGTTCAGCGGCCAGAAATACTTCACGCAAGTGGTTCGCGGCCGCGAAGCCTGCGACATGCCCAGCCGCCGCTGGAACAAGCCTTCCATTATGGTGACCTGCGAAGCCAACTATTCCAATGCACACGGCACACCGTGGGTGTACCGCCACCGGAATATCGGCAAACTGGTGGGTATGCCCGTTCCGGGAACCATGACAAGCGTATCCTGGGAGCGTCTGCAAGACCCGTCGCTCGTATTCGGCATCCCCGTGGTGGGTTACCGCCTGCCCGACGGCAACTACCTGGAGAACAGCCAACTGGAACCGGACATCAAAGTGGCCAACTCGCCCGAAACCATCGTAAAGGGTGAAGATACCCAACTGAAAGTTGCCGTAGAAGAATTGCTGAAAGAGCTGGACAAATAATGATTTCTTTTAGGCACGGATTTCGCGGATTTCACGGAAAAGAACAAAGAAAATCTGTATTTTCCGTGTAATCCGTGCCTAAAAAGAAACAAATAGCAAGCGAATGTTAGTTTTGACACACCCTCTTTTTTGTATAACAATATGTCGGGGCTTCCGGCAGCTCCTTTTCAATCGCCCATATCATTCAGATGTATCTCCAATGCCTTCACCGAGATATAAATCTCATACACCGAAATTGCCAGCGAGATAATCAGCAGCACCAATGCCAGGCCGAAGATATAGACCGATACCAGATGAAGCCGGATATAGATAAAGAACATGCTGACCACACACAACAGCAGGCTTGCTATGCCGGTTACCTGCATAGCCCGCGTCAGGTAAAGCCGTTGCCGCAGGTTGGCAATCTGTGCGGCCGTCACCGATGAATGACTCTTCTGATGTTGCTCTTTCAAAGCACGTACAAGACCGGCATAGGACAGAAAACGGTTGGTATATGCCAACATTATCAAAGATATTGCCGAGAACAGCAAAGCGGGGGTAGTTAAATCAATTTCCATAAAACGTTTTTCTTCATTCTTTTAAAACCTGCAAAGGTAAGCAATAAAACCGAAAAGGAAAATAGCCTTCCCTATCTAACTTTTTTCCATTACCTTTGTTCCCAAGAAAAGACCTAATTCATCAAAGCCTATGTTCACAGACTTGCTCAATTCCTCTTATTTCGCCCTGTTCCTCATCGTAGCCCTCGGCTTCATGTTGGGAAGGATTAAAATCAAAGGATTGTCACTCGACGTATCCGCCGTTATTTTCATCGCCCTGCTATTCGGGCATTTCGGCGTCATCATCCCCAAGGAGCTGGGTAACTTCGGACTCGTACTGTTCATCTTCACCATCGGCATACAGGCGGGACCCGGCTTCTTCGACTCCTTCCGGAGCAAAGGGAAGACCCTCATCATCATCACCC
>OLRU01000246.1_pt1 | contig 67695 bp, 53 predicted proteins | sample 1672961 | NCBI WGS metagenome assembly OLRU01 (sample SAMEA3136741, study PRJEB25190) | human gut metagenome | biome: human gut; feature: human-associated habitat; material: faeces | place: Austria | collected 2013
TGTCAAGCGTTCACCTGACATCCGCGGCGGTTTGTACCGGGATTCCCGGCTGTAAGCGTCAGCCCTCCCGCTGTGCGCGGCGGCCCTTTACCAGCAGGCAGGCCAATGTGCAGCCCGCAATCAGGAATATGTGCGAGGCGTTATACCAGGGGTCAAATATGGCAGATAACCATCCGGAGGCCAAAGACGCCGTAATATAGTACTGCGTGTATATCAGCAGGTGCGGCGCGATGGCCAGCGCCAGCAGCACGCAGGCCCCGAGCCACAGCGGCCAGCTGTGCGCAATACGCACGCTGCCAAACGAGCGTACGCCGCAGGCTATGACGGCTGCGTCGGTCAACAGCAGCACCAGGAAAACGATCGCCCTCATCGGGTTTGCATATTCCACGCCGGAAACCCAGGCTATGATGTCGAAGATCCCGACGCCAGTGCTGTATTCAATATAGCACGCCGCGGGGAAATAAGCCGCCACTGCGCACCAGAAGCCCGCGTGCCGCCTGACCGTTAGGCAGGCGATGCCGCACAGTATCAGCGGCGAGGCCAGGACAAAGGCGAACAGGCCGGCTCCGAACAGCATGAGTATAAGCACGGCCAGGGCGCTTGTGCAGAGCAGGGCCAGCCCGACCGCGAAGCGCCGCCGCAATCGCCCAGCACCAGCTCGTCCAGGGTCACCCCGAACAGCTCCGCCATAGCCGTGAGCTTATCGAGTTCCGGCGTCGCCGTGCCGGTTTCCCATTTTGAGACCGACTGCCGCGACACTCCCAGTCGCGCCGCCAGCCCGTCCTGGGAAATACCCATTTGAATTCTGAGAATACGCAGGTTATCATTCAGGGCCATTTCTCTCACCTCTTCCCTGCCATGCTATCAGCCGGGCAGGCAAAAGTCAACCAACCCGGCTTGGAATCGCCGCAACCTATGGTTGCGGCGTGCATTTTGCTCATGAACAAGCAGACAGGCCCGGAAAATCCGGGCCTTGTTCATCAGCGTTCATACAATATGTTCCCGCCGGCGTCCAGCACACGGCAGACATAGACGCCGCGATATGCTTCGGGAATTTCATACACAAACGGCAGCGAGGTGATTTCCTCATCCGTCCCGTATCCGTGCGAGTCGGTGAGCGTAATGCGCGCCGCCATGAGAAGCGAAACCGTCTTTTTCAACACAAAAGCGCCCCCTGCTACCCATACATTACGGAGGGGGCGCTGTCAATATAAGCAAAAAGCCCGGCCGGGCCGAGCTGACGACGTTTTTTCTTTTATCTATCGCTCTGGTTTTCGCTTTCCCAGGAGAAGATGAGATCGTCGAGGTCATTAGCCATGTTGTCAGCCTCCTTTCTGTGTCCAAGGTTATCATACTCTGAAAGTGTGAACTTTTCCCGCATCAAATTGTAAAATATCTGTGTAAAAAAGCCGGCCCGTGAAAACGGGCCGGCCTGGTTTTCATGCGCTTATATCTTCATGCAGACGTCCCATGCGCGCCAGATAACGGTGCGCAGGTTGCCGATGGCGACGCAGTCGCCCACGAGGTGGACGTTCTTGCCCTTCCTGGCCACAGGGGTGGGGACAAAGCCGATGGCGTTTACCACGTTGTCGCACTCGACCTCGGTGACGGTGCCGTCCTTGCCCTTGATGACCACGGAGCCGTCCTTGATCTCGCTGAGGGTGCTCTCCAGGTAGATGGGCACCTTGTGGAAGACCAGCGCCTCGCGCAGGTAGCTGGCGTTCGGCAGCGGGACCGCCGGAGTGGCGATGAGGTCAACGGCGTACTCGACGACTATCGGGTGCTTGCCCTCGAGCACCAGCTCGAGCGCCGCCTCGCAGCCGGACTGGCCGCCGCCGAAGATGACTACCTTGTCGCCGACGGGCTTCTTCTCGCGCAGCAGCTCGGTGAGCGTCATGCACTTGTTGAAGCCGGGGATGGGCATCGTGCGCGGCACGGAGCCTGTGGCGACGATGATCTCGTCGAAGCCGCCCAGGGTGCCAACGTCGTTTATCTCGGTGTTGTAGCGCACCTCGACGCCGGCCTTGGCTATCTCACGGCGGTACCAGTCGATGAGCTCCTTGTCGTTCTCCTTGAAGGACATGCTCGACGCGGTGATGAAGAGGCCGCCGAGTGTATCGGTCTTTTCAAACAGCACGGGCTTGTGTCCGCGCTTGGTGAGCATCAGCGCGCACTCCATGCCGCCAATGCCGCCGCCGATAACGGCGACCTTCTTCGGCTTGGTAGTGGGGACGATCTTGTACTTGTTGTGCTGCATTGTCGGCGGGGTCAGGGCGCAGCGGGCCAGATGCATGGTGTCGTCCATGCTCTGGAGGTTGACCGTGCCCTTATACTTTGCAAAGTTGAAGCAGCCGTTGTGGCAGCGGATGCAGGGCTTGATGTCCTCCTCGCGGCCTTCCTGGAGCTTGTGCACCCACTCGGGGTCAACCAGGTTCTGGCGCGCGATGGCCACGGCGTCCAGCTTGCCGGCGGCGATTTCGCGCGCGGCGACTTCGGGCTCCATCTTACCGGCACATACGACCGGGATGTCGCAGAAGTTCTTTATGTGCTCGACGTCGGCGAGGTTGCAGTTGTTGGGCATGTACTGAGGCGGATGCGCCCAGTACCAGGCGTCGTAGGTGCCGTTGTCGCAGTTGAGCATGTCGTAGCCGGCGTCCTGCAGCTTCTTGACCACGATCTCGCTCTCGGCCATGTCGCGGCCGAACTCGACAAACTCCTCGCCGGGCACCGCGCCCTGGAAGAAGTCCTTCGTCTTGGAGACAACGGAGTAGCGCAGGGATACGGGGAAGTCGCTGCCCGCGGCGTTCTTTATGTTCTTGACTATGTCGGTGGCGTAGCGCAGGCGGTTATCCAGGCTGCCGCCGTACTCGTCGGTGCGGTAGTTGAAATTCTTTATAGCGAACTGGTCGAGCGTATAGCCCTCATGCACGGCGTGGATTTCGACGCCGTCAACGCCGGCCTCGCGCAGCAGGCGGGCGGTCTTGCCGAAGGCCTCGGTGCTCTCCTTGATCTCGGCGACGGTCAGCGGACGGGACTTGTAATCCTGTTTCCAGCGGTTGGGTGTGGCGCTGGCGCTGGCGCACAGGTATTCGGCGTCCATGACGAACTTGCCGACCTTGCCCAGGGCGGGGTGGTCGAGCATCATGCTCATCAGGTGGTTGACGCCCATGGAGCGACCGCAGCCCGCGGCGAGCTGTACAAACAGCTTGGCGCCAGTCTTGTGGAAGTCGACCATGTACTCCTTGAGCTCCTCAAACATGCGCTTGTTGGTATAGAGCCAGCGGTTGCCCATGACGTCGCGCACCCACTGCATGCCGGGGAGTATCAGACCGACGTCGTCGCGCGCGGTCTGCAGCAGGAAATGAGCCGCTTCCTTGTCGAAGTGGCACGGCTCCATCCAGCCGAACAGCGAGGTTCCGCCCATGGAACACATGACAAGGCGGTTCTTGATCTCTACATTGCCGATTTTCCACGGTGTAAATAAGGCGCTGTACTTCTCGTCCATTATACATCCTTCCTTCTTTAACAAATTTACGAAGGCCGCAAAGCCGTACAGCCCCCGCCATGAAACGGGCATAATAAACAGCTTGCCCGTTATATTGTTATAAGCATAACACAACTTTGGTCAAAAAGCAATCATAAAGCGCAGTTTTATAGTGCAAAATTATGCGATATTTCAAGGCTTTTAACCTTTTCTCAGACTTTGGTCAGACCAGCTGTCAAAATGACGGGGATTGCTGGCCAAATGCCGCAGAAACGTAATTTTTCGTTGACATGGCGGCTTTTGCGTGGTATCATATTTGAGCCGCATTGACAGGGCACGAGAAGCGGACGTGTGTCCCGCCCCGAGAGCGAGTCTCTTTCAGAGAGGATGAAAAGAAATGAAGCATGCAGTAATCGAGACCGGCGGTAAGCAGTACCGCGTGGCTGAGGGCGACGTCATCTACGTTGAGAAGCTCGAGGCCGAGGCCGGCTCCACCGTCAAGTTTGACCGTGTTCTCGCCGTTATCGACGAGGCGGGCAGCGTGTTCGGCACCCCTGTTATCGAGGGCGCGGTCGTCACCGGCAACGTCGTCAAGAACGGCAAGGGCAAGAAGGTCCGCGTCTACAAGATGAAGCCCAAGAAGGGCTATCAGCGTCTGCAGGGCCACAGGCAGCCCTACACGAAGGTCCAGATAGAGACCATCGGCTGAGTGGACACGGCACAATCAGACATTTGGAGGTGTAATACACATGGCTCATAAAAAAGGTATGGGTTCGACCAAGAACGGTCGTGACAGCGAGTCCAAGCGTCTCGGCGCCAAGCGTGCCGACGGCCAGTATGTCCTCGCGGGCAATATCCTCGTCCGCCAGCGCGGCACCAAGATCCACCCCGGCACCAATGTCGGCAAGGGCAAGGACGACACCCTGTTCTCCCTGGTCAACGGCACCGTGAGGTTTGAGCGTTACGGCAAGGACCGCAAGAAGGTCTCCGTTTACGAGGAAATCGCTCAGTAACAGATGCGCGGACGGGCACGACCCGTCCGCGTTTTTTATTGCCGCAAGCCGCCTTGAACGGCGGCAGGGAGATTTCGGGGGCGCTTTCTTTGGTCTTGCCCAAAGAAAGCGTCCCCGGACCCCCGAAAGGAAATGCGCTTTGGGCAATAGACCGGCGTAAAATCTGCACTGATTTACCACGGTTATAATCCGGCGCTGCAATCCCTGAGCGGTATACGCGGATGCCTCAAGTTCCGTGCGTTTCGCTTCGCGTGCACTCCGTGGGCAATAATTCGACCGCGGGACGTCGGGGACGCCGTCCCTTACATGGTGGTGCATAAACGCGGCCAACGCCTGGTTTTCAGCGTCCAGCGACCTAAACTAACCGCACGTAAGCGGCCGCGAAGCGAAATCCGCGGTTTTGGAGGCTCAGACGTATGCCCACCAGGGATACACACCTCGGAACAGCATCCAACGAAGGTCAAAACGCACCCTTTCGTGCGTATCGCATCAAAAGCGCCTTTCTCTTTGGAGTCTGAGGGATTTCTTTTTGGCAAGCACAAAAAGAAACCCCTCAGGAGACCCGCCGGTGCAGCCGGCGAAAAAATAACATCAAGGAGGACAAACAATGGCCTCACCCTTTGTTGACAAGGTAACCATAAATATCAGCGCCGGCAAGGGCGGCGACGGGGCTGTCAGCTTCCACCGCGAGAAATACGTCGCGGCCGGCGGGCCGGACGGCGGTGACGGCGGCCGCGGCGGCGACGTTATCTTCCGCGTTGACCCCCACATGAACACGCTCATGGACTTCCGCTACAAGCGCAAGTTCACAGCCGGGAACGGCGCCCCCGGCGGCGGCAAGCGCTGCACGGGCCGGGACGGTGAGAGCATTGTCCTGCGCGTCCCCGTCGGCACCGTCATCCGCGACGCGGACACCGGCGCCATCATGCACGACATGAGCTCCGGCGAGGACTTTGTCGCCTGCCGCGGCGGCCGCGGCGGCTGGGGCAACAAGCGCTTCGCCACAGCCACGCGCCAGACGCCCCGCTTCGCCAAGCCCGGCCTGCCCGGCGAGGCGCACACCGTGCTGCTGGAGCTCAAGCTGCTGGCCGACGTGGGCCTGGTGGGCTTCCCCAACGTGGGCAAGAGCACGCTTTTGAGCGTGGTGTCCAACGCCCATCCCAAGATAGCGAACTACCACTTCACCACGCTGTTCCCCAACCTCGGCGTCGTGTACGTCGGCGAGGGGCAGAGCTTTGTGCTGGCCGATATCCCCGGCATCATCGAGGGCGCCAGTGAGGGCGCAGGCCTCGGCCACGACTTCCTGCGGCATATCGACCGCTGCCGCCTGCTCATCCACCTGGTGGACGTCTCCGGCAGCGAGGGGCGTGACCCCGTCGAGGATTTTGACGCCATCTGCGCCGAGCTGGAGAGCTGGAGCCCCGAGCTCGCCGGACGTCCCCAGCTAGTGGCCGCCAACAAGTGCGACCTGCTTGAGCCCGACAGCGACAATCTGCAGCGGCTGCGCGAGCACGTGGAGTCCATGGGTTTCCGCCTCTTCGAGCTCTCCGCCGCCACTACCCAGGGCTCGCGCGAGCTCATGCAGGCCGCCGCCGCGGAGCTCGACCACCTCCCCCCTGTCACGGTCTACGAGCCGGACTATGTCCCGCCCGAGCCGGAGCTCAGCTCGCCGGAGGACATCCGCATCGTCCACGACGGCGACACCTGGTTCTGCGAGGGCGAGTGGCTCGCCCGCCTGGTCGCCAGCATAAACTTCGGCGACTATGAGAGCCGCATGTACTTCGACCGCCGCCTGCGCCAGGCCGGGTTCTTCGACCGGCTCGAGGCCGAGGGCATAACCGACGGCGACACAGTGAGCATCTACGACATCGAGTTTGAATACCAGAGCTGAAACGCGCCGTCTGGGCGGTTGCCCCTGCGACAAACCTGTGATATAATGTCCCCAACCCGTGGGAAGGTGAGAGAACATGAAAAAGCTGCCTATAGTCGCCATTGCCCTGTTCGTTCTGTCTCTGCTGATTACGGTTGACCTCTGGAACAACTACAGCCACAATCTCGTCCCGCAGGACGGCAGCATCTCCGCCATGTACAGCGTCATGCACCGGCTGTTCGGCGTTTTCGGGGACTCCGGCTGGTCAATGGAGCGTTTCCGCAGCGCCTTTGCCCTGTCCGCTTTCATAAGCTTCGGGCTCGGCGTCATCAGCCTTCAGCTATTGTATCTCAAATCCATGACCAGGAAATCATAAAACCCGCAATGAAAAAGGCCCGCCGGTATGGCGGGCCTCACTTTTTTACGGTCTGACGGACGGCGGCCTTTTTACAGCTCAATATACTCCGCCACGATGCCGCTGACATCGGCGGGCATGTTGGCGCTCAGGTATTCCGCAAAGTCCGCAGTGCTGACATTCTCAAAGGCGAACTCTTCGCAGTAACCGCGGACGAAGTTCAGGAACTCGTCCCGCCCTACGGCCTCCTCCAGCTCGCGCAGGAACATTGCCCCGCGCTCATAAAAGACTATCTTGAAGGTGTCCGCCCCGTCGAGCGGGACGTTGATATATCTGTATCCCCGCCCGGCGATATTCTCAGCGTCCATTTCGCACAGCTCCCAGCGTGTGTCCGCGTCCTCCCCCGCCGCCTCCATGCACAGGTAAGCGGCCCAGGTGGCGAAAGCTTCGTCCAGCCAGCAGTCGGTGACCTCGCTGTTGCCGACGAGGCAGTAGAACCACTGGTGCGCCAGCTCGTGATAGAGGGTGTAATTGGTGCCGCGCTCGAGCTGTATTGTGAACATCCCGCTGCTCTCCAGGCTGGCCGGCATACCTGTTGACGGCACAGCGCCGGTTGACATAACAAGTTCATCGTAGGGATATGGGCCGAAGGCCCCTTCAAAGTATTCAATCCCGAACTCCGCCGCCTCCATGGCGGCGTCCATCTCCTCAGGTGTATTGACAGTCGAGTCAAAGAGAGCGGTTATATGGACATCGCCCGCGTCGGATTCTCGCAAAACATAGTTCTCGCTGGCCGTGAGCATGATTTCCCGCCGGTTTTCCGCCTCAAACTCCCAGCGCGTGAGCCCGCCGCCCGTCTCGCGGGAGACGAGTTCGCCGTTGGACGCCAGAGCGTAGCTCTCGGGGGCCGTGACCGCGAGACGGAAATCGGCCGGGACGGCATAGCGCCCGTCGGTCTCCGCGTTGTCGGGGTTCCAGAAGCTCCTGTCCCAGCCGTTTTCGTCGCAGACGGCGAGCTGGGCGTAGAAATACGGCAGGTGTATCTGCCCGTACCGGTCTGTGCCGAGCAGCCGGACACACTCCGGTATGCCCAGTTCGCAGGTAAAGTTCACCGTCGCCGTCCCGCCGCCTTCGAGCGGCGCCGGCAGCGCCACGCGGCAGAGCTGATCATACCCGCTCAGCTCATATTCCAGCGGCTCTCCGTCCGCGCCGGTGACGGACGAGACGGTCAGCTTTGCGTCCTCCGCCGCAAAGCGGTTCGCCCTGAGCTGGAACCACAGCTCTTCCGTGGCGTTGTCGCCGCCGTTGCGCACCGTGACGCTCTGCGTGAATGCGAGCCGCTCCGCCTCCGGCTCCAGCACGGCGTCAATGGCGTACTCTGCGCGCAAGTCCAGCGGCTCCGCCTGTTCCCCGCCGCAGCCGGTGAGGAGCAGCACCGCAAAAAGCGCAGTAATTGCCGTGTACAGTCCCTTTCTCATCCCGACACCCCTTTTACCCATGAGACGGCCGTGCCTGTGCATTGTTCCCGCCGGCATTTATCCCAGCTCCACGCTCACATCCCGCCCGAAGCGCAGCTCGGTCACGCTGTCCGGGGCGTAAGTGGAATAGTACAGGTAGAACCAGCTGAAGTCCTGCTCATCCAGGTTGTCGTAATAGCTCGCGCTGTCGGCGATGGTGCCGTAGACGCGGCCGTCAGAGACGATGTAGGCGTCCATACCGGCCAGGCGCTCCAGCGTCGCCCGCGGGGCCGTACCGCTCAGGGTGAAGCCGACCGGGCAAAGCGTGAGCTCCGCGTCTTCAATCACCGTATCGCCCAGGTCGATGTCCACGCTGAGCTGCCGCTGGTCTTCTCCATCGGTGAGCGGCACAGTCACGCCCCAGTCGCCCGTGAGCCTCCGCTCGGCGCTGCCGCTGAAGTACATTGTCGCGCCGGACAGCTCCTCCGGTGCGGCGTCAAAGGTGAACTGGTGCACCACTTCGCCGCTGTCCAGCTGCTGCCAGCGGCTGTCCGCCAGCTCATATCTGGCTCCGGCGCCGTCCAGCAGATAGATATCCGCCGGCAAGGGCCAGTAGACCGTGAACTCGCCCCCTATGGAGTACCACAGCTGCACCGTGAGTTTTCCGCCGATGGCGCCCAGAGCTCCGAAGCTCAGGCCGGTGTCCGGGACAGCTCCCCCGCGCCGGAAAGCCAGTAATTCCGCGCCCTCGGTCAGGTGCTCGCCGCTCGCCGCCGCCCCGACGTCGATTTCAATGGGCAGCTCGCTGATATTCTCATAGGAGATATTGTATCCGCGCAGGCGTACTGTCAGCTCGTCCGGGACCGGCATATCTTCAAAGACGGCGGTGATCTCATAGGCCGCGGTCTGCGTCTCCCCGTCGTAGCTCACGAGACGCACAAAGTGCTGCGAGCAGCCGTCCACGGAAAAAGACGCATTCACCGTGCTTCCCGAGGCCCAGACCAGGTGGCTCATGCCGTCGGCGTCCTCCGCCGTGCGTCCCCGGCCAAGAGTGTCGCGCGCCGTGACGTAGAAGACAGCCGCGCTGCCGTAGCGCCGCGCACCCAGGACGCCAAATTCAATGCCCTCGTCCGTGACGCTGTAATCCACCGGCTCCACCACATCGGTGAAGCCCAGGCCGTTCATCATCTCGCCGATCCAGTCCAGGCCGCCCAGTGCGGCGGCACAGCCGGTTATCAGCAGGGCCGCGGCTATCGCCGCCGCCAAAGCCATGCGCAGCGGACGGCGCTTCCGGTGCGCGGACAGCTTAGCGTAGACGCCAGGCAGCAGGTCCACTTCCGGCATCTGTTCCTCCATATCGGAGAGCGCGCCGGCGATCAGTCTGTCGTCGCTGTCGAAGTTCATCTGCTCTCCTCCTTCTCATAGTCGCGCAGGTATTCTGCCAGGCGCTTCCTCGCGCGCTCGCAGCGCTTGCGCGCCGCTGCCTCGCTCATATGCAGGCGTCCGGCTATCTCGGCGTACTCAAGCCCGTCCTCGACACGCCAGAGAACGGCCGCGCGCTCGGCAGGCTTCAGGCGTGACAGCGCTCTGATTACCGCCGGCGAATAACCGGCGTCATAGCTGTCAGTCACGCTGACAGCCCCCTCCCCCAGCTCATTGAGCGACAGGGGCCGGCGCTTTCTCATACGGCTCAGGCACTTGTTCGTGACCACCTTGTACAGCCAGGCGCGCTCCAGCTCCCCCAGGCCGCCGCGATGCAGGTACGCGGCGGCGAAGGTATCCTGGACCGTGTCCTCGGCCTCATGCCAGTCACACAGCAGCGCATACGCGCGCATGAGCAATTCGCGGCCGTACTGGCGCACGATACGCTCCAGCTCCTCGTCCTTCAACTCCACGCACCCCCTTTTTGCAAGGCCTCTCTATAAGTATAACGCATCACGCGGCCGCTTTGCGACAAAAAATTTTGCCCCCGGTGCAAACCGGGGGCAAAACTCCATATTCTCTTCGCCAACGCTGCGGAAAGCGGCGTCAGTGCCGTTTGCAGCTCAGGGTTTCCGCTTTGCTTCCTCCGCCGTGCTGACCAGTTTGGTACGCGATATGCGCTCGTAGAACAGCGGCTTGCGCATGGCCATGCGCACGGCCTCAAAGAGCAGCATGAACAGATAGCCCCCGTCCACCAGGCCGTAGGCCACCAGCGAGGCCAGCTCGCTCAGTGTCCCGGCCGCGGCCAGGTTGGACACGGCCACGTTGACGAGCACCGGCACAATCACCAGGACGGCAAGCAGCAGGGCGTAGCGCAGAGCATACTGATACCAGTGCGCCCGCTCCCCCGACGATGAGACAATACGCAGCCTGGTCAGGCGGTGGCCTATGGTCTGGCCGCGCAGTATGATGGGGCAGAGCGCAAAATATGCCAGCCAGATCAGCGCGTAAACCCACACGGACATAGTGCCGAAATTAGCCATCCAGATCAGGAATACCACGATGAACAATATGGCGTAAGCCACCTCGTCATAGATGAAGGCGACAATCCGCCGCAGCAGCGAAACGCGGCGCCCGCGCACAAAGCTCTCCCTGTCCAGCTCCTCGCGCGAGGGCAGGAACTTCAGGGCAGCGCGAGCCAGGGCAAATCCGGCCATGCTCCCCGCCGTGTTTATGATGAGGTCGTCCACGTCAAACAGTCGGTAACTGCCGGGGTATATGAAGTAGAGGCCCGTGAGCTGCGTGAGCTCGAAGAACAGCGACAGCAGGAACGAGAGCAGCAGCGTCTTCTTCCAGGCGCAGCGGAAATAATAGCGCAGGTACATGCCGAAGGGCATGGTCATGAAGAAATTGAACAGCGTGGTTAATACGGCGCTGTTATTGAAGATACTCAGCCACGTTCGCGGCTCTCCCGGGGATATATGGGTGTTTCTGATTATGTCCCCCACAAAAGCGAAGGGCACCAGCTGGGCCTCATGCCCGCTGAGGTTCTGCGCCGCCTCCCCCGTGGGCATCGGCAGTATGACCAGGCAGTACGCGCACAGCAGGTAGAGGATAAACGAGTAAACGATCAGTATGCGCAGGCTCAGCACGGAACCGTATTTATGATAGTTGTACGCCACATACGGTATGGTAAAAAGCACGGCCAGTATCGGAAACAATACCGCCGCCTGCTTCAATGCCTCAATATAGCCGCCCATTAACTCACCTTCCGTCTGTCTCGCCACGGATTATAATAGCAGGAGTTCTTCAAAATGCAATCAATTTTTGCGGCCAGACACAAAAAAGCCGCCCGTTTGGGCGGCTTTTTTGTACATGGGAAAAAGGTTACTTCATCCCGTTCTCGTAGGCCTCGATCATCTTCTTGACCATCTGGCCGCCGATGGAGCCGGCCTGACGGCTGGTGAGGTCGCCGTTATAGCCCTGCTTCAGGTTGACGCCGACTTCGCCGGCGGCTTCCATCTTGAAGCGGTTCATAGCCTCGCGGGCATTCGGGTTTACCAGGCTGTTGCTGGACTTGCTGGACATTTTGTTGCATCTCCTTTGCAATTTCTTTGGGTTTTGTCCCGCAAGTAGTTTGGCCCCTGCTTGTTTTTATATGCGGTTTTGCTGAATGTAGTTTTTGGATACTCTCAGCAGGCCGCGCTCAGCCGAAAACGCTTATCAGCCAAGATTATTATTGACTAATCGGTCTGTTTGCTGTATCATGCAATAAACAGACCGATTGGTTTGCTTTTGATTTCGGCCGGATGACATCGACGCTTTAACGGCGGATATTGCTTACGCCTCACGCTTCAGATACTATGCTGGCATGTCACTGCGCCGAGTATTCGCCCTTGAACATGAACAGAAGGAGGTAACCATGAAAAAAGGGTTGTTAATCGCAGTTTCCGGGCTGCTGACCGCCGCCGTGTTAATGGGGTGCGCAAAGCTCGGCGGCTATGCTGCGCAGCCGGACAACGCGCCGGCTTATCAGCAGCGGAACAACGCTGTAGCCTGCGAAAATGATACAAATGACTGCAATGAGATCTCTCTGGCCGCCGGCCTGGTCGGGCAGAACATAGCGGATGCACCCGCTGAGCTCGGCAGCGGCACAGAATACACCACCTCAGACGGCGGAACCGTTCTCGGCCGCATATACAGTGCTGAGCTGTACGGAGAGCCGTCCACCATATATGCGCTCACCGGAGATGACGGTACTATAAAATCTGTATCCGTGTGGTTTGAATGCGGTGAAACCGGCGTCGAGGCTTGGCAGGACCGCATATCCGGCCTGACCGGCGCTGAAATGTCCGAAAAGCCGGCTTCCGAGGGCTCCGGCATGCAGTCCTGGTGCTGGCGTCCCGACGGGTTCGTCTATACGCTCAGGCTCCTCAACGGGGTTCTGACCCTTGACATCAACGCCGCCGTCGGCGAGCTCGCATAATTAATAAAAGCTGCGGGAGGGCTTTGTCCCCCCGCTTTTTTCAGCCGCAGCGCCTGCCGCACGGCTGACCCCGCATTTTTTACACCGCCGCAAAGCGCCGCTATAACGCGGCGCTTTGTGGTGGGAATTATAATAACAGGCAGAGTTGGAGGAGTTGGGGTGCATCAGGCTCCGCCGGCTATTGCTTCTATAATGTTTTTGAGCAGGGCCATTGTTATCTCAACGCTGGGCAGGCTGCACTTCTCATTCGGTGTGTGCACGTCTGTGAGCGTAGGACCGATGGCTATCATGTCAAGCTGCGGGTTCTTCTCCGCGAAGGCACCGCACTCCACTCCGGCGTGTACTGGCTCAACTATCATCTCCTCGCCGGTAAGGCGCCTGTACTGCTCGCAGGCTATGCGTGTCAGATTGCTGTTGGGGTTCACGGCCCAGCCTGGTACGTGGCCGTCGCACTCCAGTTCAAAGCCGTACGCCCCGGCCAGAGAGCGGCAGATTATGCCGGTCTGCATGGCCCGGTAGGCACTGGAGCTGCGGGCAAACAACGTGAAGCCGACGCGCCCGTCGAGCGAAATGACGCCCAGGTTCGCGCTGCTCTCAACCAGTCCCGGCACGAATGGGCTCATCGTGAAAACGTCGTTGGGCACGCTGGACATCAGCCCGATCAGCGAATACCCGGCCGTCTCGCCCATCACACGCTCCGGCGCGCTGGTGAGAGAAGCTGTGAACACGCCGGACGGCTCCACATCACGGTAACCGCCATAGAACTCCGCCGTGAAGGCGTCCAGCAGCTCCATTGCCCTCTGCGCCTGTGCCACCGTCAGAGTGATAACGGCATTGGCAGAGGCAGGGATAGCGTTTTTGGCCTGGCCGCCGGTAAAGGAGGCAACACGGAATTCCACGTCGTTCTGGCGCAGGTATTCAAGCGCGGTCGCCGCGCTGACCAGGGCATTTGCGTGCCCGAGGTGGATGCCCACGCCCGAGTGCCCGCCGAGGAAGCCGGCCAGGCCAAGCTCTATGGCAACGCTGCGCTTCGGAGTGTCCTCCCACTGCGCGTCGCGGCTGAAGTTGAAGTAGTCTCCCCCGGCGCAGGAATTGCACAGCGAACCCAGGGTCTCCCAGTCCAGGTTTATGAGATATCCGCCCTCGAGGTACTCGGGAGCTATGGCCATGGAGGCCATACCGTCCTCCTCGTTGACCGTAAACACGGCGCGCAGCGGGCCGTGGCGGAGCGTGCCGTCCGCGAGCACGCACAGCGCCATTGCGACGCCGATGCCGTTGTCCGCGCCCAGGCTGGTGCCGTCCGCGCGGAGTATGTCGCCCTCTCGCACAAGCCTGACAGGGTCATTGAGCGGGTCGTACTTAACGCCTTCGGCGGCGACGCACACCATGTCCATGTGCGCCTGCATTATCGTGCGCGGCACCGACTCGCAGCCCTCGGATGCAGGCTTGTCGATAATGATCTCTCCCATCTCATCGCGCTCGACATACAGTCCGTGCTCGAGCGCCCAGTTGAAGAGGTAGCTGCTCACCTGTTCCTCATGGTGCGAAGGACGCGGTATCTTTGCAAGTTCGGCAAACTGTGTCAGCACGGCGTCAAGATTTTTCATATCATTCACATTAGCCCTCCTCACTTTGCCGCTGCCGTGGCTTCCTCGATAGTCATATCGCCCTGACCGACAAGGCTAGTTTTATCCATTAGCTTGTACAGTATAAGGTACGATACAAATGATATTATAACACCGTCGAGCGCGGGGCTGAAGATGGTTATCACGGGTATGGTTTCAAGGATGGCGACGCCTCCGCCGAGCACCCAGGCAATTATCCCCGCCCAGTTGATGCCGCGCCTCGGAGCCCAGTTCTCCTTTTTGCCTTTGCAGAACACCCAGTAGTCGCAGATCACTATGCCCATTATGGGCGGCACCACCGCGCCGAGGATCGTTATGTACGTGTTCAGTGCGTCGGCGAGGCCCATGATGGCCAGCGCTATGCCCAGCACGCCGACGGCCATCGTCACCTGCGGGCGGTATTTATCCTTTATGGAGAACATCTTGCAGGCCGCCAGTCCGGACATGTAGGCGTTGCCGGTGTTTGTGGTCCAGGTGGCGAGGATAAGCACCAGCATGGCTATGAATGGCAGGCCAAGCCCGGCGAACATGCTGGTAACGTCGTAATTGCCCGTGCCTATGGCCATGATCGCGCCTACCATTATCATCAGCACCGCCGCGGGCAGGACGCCGAGCAGGGTGCCCTTTACCACGTCGCCCCTCGTGCGGCAATAGCGCGTGTAGTCGCTGTTGCAGGTGGCGCCGAGGGCGAAGAGGCCGATGACCGTCGAGATGGATGCGGGGATGGACATGGAGTTTTCCGTAACGGCTCCGGAGATGTAGCCCCAGCCGACGCCGTTTATTGTGTGTATGGCGCCGTAGGCGCAGAGTATCACCAGCAGCGGCACGGCGATATAATTGAGCCATGCCATCCATTTGACGCCGTAGACGGCGGTTATGCACATGATGGCGCCCCATATCACGCAGGAGAGCCAGAACGGGACCGTTATCCCGAACAGCTCCATGAGCGTGTTGGCAGCCAGGGCGCAGGTCGCGGTCTGCACGGCGAACCAGCCGGCCTCAGCGATGAAAACCACGAGGGCCATTGAGAAGTTCGCGCCCGTCATGCCGAAGGCGCGGGTCGAGGTCATCGTCGCGTTCAGTCCCAGGTCGGAACCGATGATGCCGCCCATGACCATCAGGAAGCAGCAGATTGCGAAACCAATGACCGTAACTATGAACGTCGTCCCCAGCGTCAGTGCTCCGCCGAACATGCCGCCGACCATCAGCATGGGTATGCATATCATCGTGCCTATCCAGATGAAGGCCACGCTCCACCAGCTGCGCTTTTCACCGGGCAGGATCTGGGACATGCCCTTGTCCTGGGCCGCTTTTTCGGTCTTGACGCTTTTATTCTCTTCCATACTATCTCCCTTTCTTTTAATTCGCTTCCTTTCCCGCTGTATAAGGCACGGCCGGCCCCTGGGCGCGGCCGTGCCTTATGCGCTTTGTTACTTGGCAAACGGTATGTTTCCGCCCTCGTAGCCCACGTTGGTGAGGAAGGGCTTCCAGATATCGAACATATTCGGGTTCTTCCACCAGGCGTCCGGGGCCTTTATGGCGCCGAGGACTATCTCCATGCCCTCGGCTATGTCCGCGTTGGTCAGCGGCTCGCCGGTGGCGGCGTTGTAGTAGCAGGTGATGTCGGGCACGGTCATGACGGGCGCGCCGTCGTGCGTGATGAGCAGGTTTTCATTCTGGAAGTAGATTATCCACTCGCCGTCCTCAGCGCTGACATAGACCTTGCCGTAGTCGAAGCCCTTCTGCTGGACATTCTCGCATTTGACGACCTTGCCCTTGGCGAGGAACCTGCATTCGACGTCTGCCGCGGCGAGGTTGCCGAACACGTCGCCGCCGGTCGCGGCGCACTTGCGCAGCTCATGGCCGATCTTCTCGCAGAGCGTCACGGTGCCGACGGGCAGGCTGCTCTCGATCTCGTCCCTTGTGACCATCCAGCCGGACAGGCCTGCTATCTGGCCGAAGGCCGTGCATATCCAGCGGCCTATCTCTTCGCCCATGTGGGCATCTTTGGGGTCCTTGAGCTTTATCATCACCTTGTTGTCGCTGCCGTCCGCCATGGCCAGGGGCGAAGTGTCGAGACCGTTGACGTGCAGCAGCAGCGTGTCGAGAGCGGGCACGGCGCGGCCCGCGCCGTCGCAGTCGACGAAGGGGATGTCGTTGAGCAGCGAGATCAGCATGGGGCAGAAGGTGTTGAAGCCGCCCAGCTCAACCGGTATGCAGTACTCCAGCTTGCGGGGCGGGTCCATTTCGGCGGCCATGTCCCTGAGCGTGTTGAAGGCGTTCACGGCGTACTGGGAGAAATCCACATTCTTGAGCACGGTCGGAGCGCCCATGCCGGCGGTAACAGCCGCGTAGGCGCCCGGGGCCATGTCTGCGGTCTCCAGCAGCGTGAGCTGCACCGGCTTTTCGGGATGCAGCTGCTTGTACTTGGCAAGCAGGTCGGTGCCGCCGACCATCGCGCCGCCGCCACCGCCGCCCATGAGGGTAGCTCCCCATATGACGTCGATAAGCTGTTCTTCGTTGAGGATCCTTGACATGTTTCTTACCTCCTGTATAATTTTTGGACATCGGGCTTGCACTTACCTTTAACTGTTTAAATTATACATGGAGGCGCGCCCGCCGTTAATCGGCCGGCGGAACGAAAAAATCCCGGCGAACGTTGTTCGCCGGGACAAAGGTGGCCTGTTCACTTGTCCTCGCTGTGCATCAGCCGCCAGAGTGCGGCCGCGGTGTACACCTGCATGGCCTCCGGCATCGTGTCCAGATCCACGGCCAGCAGAGTGCGCAGCTTTCCTATATGATACTTGACAGTGTTGCGGTGCAGATGAAGCAGCTCACCTGTGCGCTGCGTACTGGAGCCGGCGTCCAGCAGATATGTGCAGAGGATATTCAGAAGGTTCTCCCCGTCCGCGAGCCCCGGCACACCGTCCAGGCAGCCCAGCGGACGCCTGTATGCGTCCTCACCCCTGGACAGCAGCTCGCGGCACTCACCGGCGAACTGCAGCTCGCCGCGGGTAAAGACCGGCTTATGCGGCCAGATCCGCGCTGCATAGCTCATGTTTTCCTCGACGGACATGTATCCCGCGCGGGCCTGGGTGGTGTTGGCTATCCTCTCCAGCACCGCGCAGTCGCACTTCACGCCGCGCGCCTCCATCTTCCCGACGAAGTCGCCCGCCACGTCCGTCTCGGCCTCGTCAAAGAGCTTGTCGTCGCAGAAGGCCACCACGCCGTGATTGTACACATCGGCCACGACCAGCTTGTGGTGCTCCTGCAAATACCGCTTCAGCCGCTCCGCCGCATCCTGGAGCGCGGGGTTGTCCGCTGCCCTCAGCCGCAGGACGTAAAGCGTGTTGATGGTCTCAATATCTATGCCCATGCGCCCTGCCAGGCGGCGCATCTCCTCCGGCTGGTCGCTGAGTATGGCGTGCACCAGCGCGTCCGTGCCCTCCAGGTTGACGTCCCGGTTCCAGACGTTCAGGAAGAGCTCCACGACCTCCGCCGCCTGGCGCAGCATGTCCTCCTCCTGCGAGCCCTCTTCGTCCAGCGCCAGAAGGTGCAGCCCCTGGCTGCGTTTGCCGGTCACGGGGAAGTCCCAGACGCGCACGCCGCGTCCCTCGCAGTCCATCACGAGCGGGGAATATGCCGCGGGCTTGTTCTCGCGCAGGGTGTCCAGAATCAGCCGGTAGTCCCACTCGTTCGAGAGCGGCCACGCCGCGGCGGCCTTGCGCGCAAAGGAGCGGTCGGCGAGCAGCAGCGTGCAGCGCAGGCGGTCACTCAGCAGCCTGAGCACGCTGTTCATCGTGCGCAGCTGCGGCGAGAGGCGCGAAATGCGCTTGGCCATCTCGCCGGTGTAATAGCGCTCGCGCTTCTGGTCGGCAAAGACGAGCTCCATGACCTCGGTGATGCTCTCGCTGTAGCGGAAGTCCATGCGCCCTCGGGGCATGAGTATCAGCGGGAAATCGAGGTCGTCGGCGGTGGAAATGAGCCGGTCGTCAATTTCCTGGACGAAAACGCCGGTGTAATACAGGATGAGACCGGCCTCACCCATCTCGCTCAGGTGCCGCAGCAGACGGCACTGCATCTCCACGTCGTCCTTGATGCTAACAAGCGCGGATATTAACAGCTCGTTCCCCACCAGCAGCGCGTCGGAGAGCATGTCTATCCGCGGGTATTCGAGCACGGTCACAGACGCGACCGACCTGCTCAGGCCGCCCGCACCCGCAGCCAGCTCCGCCTGCCTCAAGGCCGGCAGCCGCAGGCAGTCCGCCACAGTAACGCCCATAGTACCTCCCTCATTTACAAGTCTTTGGCAATATAATATGTGTGCAAAGGCCGTTTGTCAAGCATCACGGCCCCGTATTCAGCGTCTGGGCGCGCCGACAAATAAAAGTCACCCCGGAATCAGTCCGGGGTGACAGCAACTATGCGGTTGAAAAGGAATTACACAGTCAGCCAGCCGCCGTCAACAGCGATAGTCTGGCCGGTGGTGAAGGAGGAGGCGTCGGAGGCGAGGTAGATGCACAGTCCGTCCATCTCGCCGGTGATGCCCGGACGGCCGAAGGAGCTGTAGACCTCGCAGGTCTGCTTGAACTCGGGGGTGTCGATATACTTGGCGGTCAGCTCGCTCGGGAAATAGCCCGGGGCAATGCCGTTTACGGTGATGTTATACTTGGCCCACTCGTTGCCGAGGCTGCGGGTCAGGTTATGCTTCTGCCCATGTGCCACATGAAGCTCAGGGAGGTCTACCCCGCCCTGTTTGTGACAACGGTCGTAGCTACCTCAATAGGCACTGCGGCAGTCTCGATCACCTGTGCGCTGTTCCCTCAGCTCGGATGATAAACCCATTATTTTTATCTCACAAGAAAGGAAGTAAAACATGAAAGAGTTCAAAAACAAGGTAGCAGTCGTCACCGGCGCCGCCAACGGCATAGGCCGTGCCTTCTCTGAAGAGGCCGCGAAGCGCGGTATGTACCTCGCGCTTATCGACATCGACGTCGAGGATCTTGCCGTCACTCAGGAGCTCTGCGAAAAGGCCGGTTCCCCCAAGGTCGTCAGCATCAAGACCGACGTCACCAAGTATGACGAGGTCCGCTTCAGCATCATGCGCGTCATGCAGGAGTTCGGCCAGATAGACGTCATGTTCAGCAATGCCGGCATCGCCACCGCCGGCTGGGTCTACAACCATCCGCCTCAGGACTGGGCCTGGGCCATGAACACCAACGTGCTCGGCATGTGCTACTACATCCACGAGGTCCTGCCCATCTTCCAGAAGCAGGGCACTCCCTGCCACTTCATGTTCACGGCTTCCATCGCCGGCCTCATCAGCGGCCTGCGCTACAACACCGCCTATCTCGCCAGCAAGCACGCGGCCGTCTGCCTGGCCGAGGCCGTCCGCGACCTCGCCGAGGCCGACAAGATGGACATGGGCGTGAGCGTTTTCTGCCCCGAGTACATCCACACCGACATCCACAACAGTGAGGATCACCGTCCGGCCGACTACAGCGTCCCCTGCGACCCGTTCTATGCCACCGACAGCTACTGGGATTACCGCAAGCTGTTCGACAAGAACATCACTCAGGTCGGCATGAACCCCGCTTTCGTCGGTCCCCGTCTGTTCCGTGCCATTGAGGACAACCAGATGTACATCGTGCCCCACATGCACACCCACGCCTCCATCCGCGCGCGTCACGCCAGGATCGAGGCCGACCTCGAGCGCGATGAAGCCCTCAACGCCGAGTTCGAGCCCCTTCAGAAGTATTGATTCGCACCTGAATGTACTGCCCCGGGTCATACAGACCCGGGGCTTTTTATACCTGGGGCGAATTAAGCTGTCAGGCACAAAGGAGCATTTCAAAGGCGCGCACAACAGGCCCACGGCGGTCATATCAGGCGATTTTCTGTACCATATCCCTCCCCTTGCCGCAAGCCGGCATAAACACGTGCAATGCTCGCGTGCGTGTGGTATAATCGAAATCACGGATATTACGGCGGCTCGCCGCCCTGCTGCGACAGGAAGGGATACACTGGATGAAACGTCTGGTCATTGGGATACTGGCACATGTTGACTCGGGCAAGACCACGCTCAGCGAGGCCATGCTCTACCGCGCGGGCGCGCTGCGCAGGCTGGGCCGCGTGGATCACCGCGACGCATTTCTGGATACGGACGCGCTGGAGCGCTCGCGCGGGATAACCATATTCTCCAAGCAGGCGCTGCTCTCCCTGCCGGAGGCGGAGCTGACGCTGCTGGACACGCCGGGTCACGTGGACTTCTCCTCCGAGGCCGAGCGGGCGCTGCAGGTAATGGACTACGCTATCCTTGTGATAAGCGGTACCGACGGAGTGCAGAGCCACACCGAGACCCTCTGGCGGCTGCTGGAACGCTATCAGGTGCCGGTATTCGTGTTCATAAACAAGCTGGACCTGGCCGGGGCGGACCGGGCCGCGCGTATGGACGAGCTGCGCCGCCGCTTCGGCTCGGGCTGCGTGGATCTCTCCGCTGCCGGCAGTTCCGACGACCTGGCCCTGTGCAGCGAGGAGCTCTTTGAAACCATCACCTCCGGCGGCACGCCTGACGACGCCCAGCTGGCGGATGCCGTCGCCCGGCGGGAGCTGTTCCCCTGCTTTTTCGGCGCGGCGCTCAGGCTTGAGGGCGTTGACGAGCTGCTGGACGCGCTGCAGCGCCTCACCCGGCCCCTGCCCGGGCGCCGGGAGTTCGGCGCGCGCATATTCAAGGTCACCCGCTCCGACAGCGGCGAACGCCTTACCTGGCTGAAGGTCACCGGCGGGGAGCTTAAGGTCAAGGCCGAACTCTCATCCCGCCCTGACGCGCGCCGCGCCTGGCGCGGCAAGGCCGACCAGCTTCGCCTCTATTCCGGGGCCAAGTTCAGCCTTGTAAGCACGGCGGAACCGGGCACCGTCTGCGCGGTCACCGGCCTGACGGACAGTTACGCCGGAGAGGGGCTGGGCTTTGAGCCTGACGCCGCCGCCCCGGCGCTGGAGCCCATGCTGCGCTACCGGGTGCTCCTGCCCGCCGGATGCGACGAGACCGCCGCGCTGCGCCAGCTGCGCGAGCTGGAGCAGGAGGACCCCATGCTGCACGTTGTATGGGACGAGCACCTGGGCGAGGTTCACCTCCAGCTCATGGGAGAGGTGCAGCTTGAGATATTGCAGAGCCTGATCGAGCGCCGCTTCGGCCTCCGCGTGGAGTTCGACGAGGGCGGCATACTGTACAAGGAGACCATCAGCGCCCGCGTGGAGGGCGTTGGGCACTATGAGCCCCTGCGCCATTACGCCGAGGTGCATCTGCTGCTCGAGCCCGGCGAGCCGGGCAGCGGCATCCAGCTAGGCAGCGCCTGCCGCGAGGACAGCCTGGCCGCAAACTGGCAGCGGCTCATCCTCACCCACCTGGCCGAGAAGGCCCACCGCGGCGCGCTCACCGGCGCACCGCTCACCGACGTGAAAATAACCCTCGTCGCCGGGCGCGCCCACCCCAAGCACACGGAGGGCGGTGATTTCCGCCAGGCCACGTACCGCGCCGTACGTCAGGGCCTGCGCACCGCCGCCGCGCAGGGCGCCTGCGTGCTGCTTGAGCCCTGGTACGAGTTCAGCCTGCGCCTGCCGCAGGAGTCCGTGGGCCGGGCCCTGGCGGATATGCCGCGCCTGCACGCCGAGTTTGAGCCGCCCGCCTCCGAGGGGGACATGGCCCTGATCTCCGGCAAAGCGCCCGTGGCGGCGCTGCGCGGCTATGCGCGGGAAGTGGCAGCCTATACCCGCGGGCGCGGCCAGCTCTCCTGCCTCCCCGGCGGCTACGCGCCCTGCCACAACACCGACGAGGTCATCGCCGCCTCCGGATACGACATAGACGCCGACACGGCCAACACCGCGGACTCCATATTCTGCAGCCACGGGGCGGGCGTGCTGGTGCGCTGGGACGAGGTGCCGGAACACATGCATATCCCCAGCGTCCTGGCACGGGATGAGCGCCTCTCCCACGGCCCCGCGGAGGACGGCGGCATGCCCTCCCGCGCCGCCCGGGCCGCAGATTACCGCAGCGCCCTGGCCGCCGACAAGGAGCTGATGGCGATCTTTGAGCGCACCTATGGCCCCATCCGCCGGGACCCGGTGCAGGCCATGCGCACGGTGAAACGGCGCCCCGCGGCGGAAAGCCAGGCCCGGCGCGCGCCCTCCAGGCCAAAGCCGGAGGGGCCCGAGCATCTGCTGGTGGACGGCTACAACGTCATCTTCGCCTGGGACGAGCTCAAGGCCCTTGCCGCCGACAACCTTGACGCCGCGCGCCAGAGGCTGATGGACATCCTCTGCAACTACGCCGGATACAGGCAATGCGTGCCCATCCTAGTCTTTGACGCCTACAAGGTGAAGGGCGGTGAACGTGAGGTTGAACAGTACCACAACCTCTATGTCGTCTACACCAAGGAGGCCGAGACCGCCGACATGTACATCGAAAAGGCCACCCATGAGATAGCCCGCCGCTACCACACCCGCGTCGTCACTTCCGACACCACCGAGCAGCTGATTATTCTCGGCAACGGTGCCCTGCGCATATCCTCGCAGGCCTTTGAAATGGAAGTCCGCGCAGTTGAAGCTGAGATACGTGAATTCCTGGTGGAACAATAAGCGCATAAAAGCACCGGAGGGCGCCGCTGGCGGCACTCTCCGGTGCTTTTTATTCTCTGACATTCAGCCGCCGATGCGCACTGTGCTGTACGGCGCGGCGCAGCTTCCCGAGGCGCTGACCTTATCACCGTCCCATGTGAGCGTGAGGCTGCTGCCCAGGTCGTCCTCAAACCTGTACTCGCCCCTCGGCCCGTACAGGCGGAAGGTGAGGTTTTCGTAGGCGTCAACCCGGTTGGAGCTGAGCCTGCCCAGCGCCCCTTCCCCTGAGAGGTTGAGGGGAACGGCCTGCCCCGAACGCACGAATACGGATATGCCGCCCGCGCTTTCGCGCACCACATCCGTACCGCCCTCCAGCCGCTCGCCGGTAAAGAAGTCGTACCACTCGCCGGCGGGAAGATACACCCTGCGGCTCTCCTCCCCTGCCGAGAGCACCGGCGCCACCAGGAGCGCGCCGCCAAACATGTACTCGTCGCTGCAGGATACCGCGCGGCTGTCGCCGGGCCAGACATAAGGCAGCATCCGCATCAGCGGGCGGCTGCCGCGGGTGCACTTCAAGGCCTCCGCATAGATATACGGCAGCAGCTCCATGCGCAGGCAATGCCAGTACCTGAGCGAGTCCGCATATCCGCTCAGCCCGAACGCTCGCTCGATGTTCCAGGGGCTGCGCTCATTGTTGCCCTCCATGCCGGGCTGCAGGAGCCTGAACTGCCCGCCGTCCGGCTCCGAGTGCCACTGCATGACAGGCACAAAGCAGGCCAGCTGCGTGGCGCGCATGTACAGCTCCGGGGTGGGCAGCTCACCGGCGAACCCGCCGATATCGAAGCCCCAGAAAACCACCCCGCTGGCGGACGCGCTCAGGCCCGCGTTGAGGACGCTGCGCAGCTCGTCAAAACTTGAGAGCTGGTCGCCCGCCCAGAGCATGGGCGTCGTGTGCGCCCCCACATAGCCCGCGCGGGAAAACAGCGCCTGTCCCGGCGCCAGGTTCTCCGTGTACGCGCCGGTGTACATCTGCGGGTACAGGTTCCGCCCTTCGTCGCCGGCTGTGCCGTCGGCAAAGCGCGCGCCGGCGCTCAGAATGAACTCCCCGCCGTCCGTCTTGAACCCGTCCACGCCCAGCTCATTGAGATAGGCGCGCTTGCCGAACCAGCTCTCAACCGTCTGCGGGTTGGTGAAATCCGGCACCAGGGAACCGGCGAACCAGTGCCCCTGCGGGATTTTATAGGGAGCCCCGCCCTCTGCTGTCACACACAGGCCGCGCTCTGCGGCGTCGGCCCAGTCCAGCTCCAGCTGACGGTTTGGCGGCTCGTGCGGCTCCAGCTGCTTATAGACCGGTATCTGCCACAGCACGAGGTGCACGCCTTTGCCGTGCAGATTCTCTATCATCTCCCCCGGCTGCGGCCAGGGGGATGCGGAAAAGTCGAAGTCATCCAGGCGCAGTGCTGCGCCCGCGGGCCTGGGCTCATACTTCGCGCCGCGGAAGATATAAAATGTAGCCTCGTCGCTCCGGGCCTCCACTACCGCCACGGTGACGGGGAAGCCCCGCTCCTGCGCCTCGGCCACGGCGTTCTCCAGCTTTTCGCGGCTGTCCCAGTGGTTGGCTGATATCCACGGGCCCAGCGCCCACTTGGGCGGCAGCACGGCCTGTCCCGACAGCCGCATATACCCCGCGACTATCTCCTCCGGCATGCCGGCAAAGACATGCAGCGCGCAGGCCGCGGGCAGGTGCAGCGTGATGTCCCCGGGGGTGAACTCAAAGCGTGTCACCCTGGCGGTCTCCGCATACACGCCCAGGCCGGTATCCGTCCAGAAAAACGGCATGGGGCAGTACGTCTTATCGCCCTGGCGGCAGAATTTCTCCTCCACCGCGCTGACGGCCGTTTTTCCCAGGTAATTTGCCGCGTCATAGCGCTCGCCCAGGCCGAAGACGCCGGAGCACAGGTGCTGCACACGCACCTCAAAGCCGTCCGCAGTCCCGGCGCAGGAGAAGTGCGCCGGGACCCCGTTTGGACAGGAGATGGTGAAAGGCTCGAACGGTAATGTATAAATGCAGTGTTCCATAATCAACCCTTTATCCCTCCGGCCATGAGCCCGTTCTTGAACTGCTTCTGCGCGCAGAGGTAGATTATTATGATGGGTATCATGGAGATGAGGCTGCCCGCCATGAGCACGTTGTACTCGGTATTGTACTGCCCGTTGAGCGTGGAGAGCGCTATGGGCAGGGTCATCTTGTTGCGGTCGGTCAGCATGAGCAGGGGCCAGAGATAGTCGTTCCAGCTCTCCATGAAGGTCGTGACGGCCAGCGTGGCCAGAGTGGGCGCGCACATGGGCAGGGCGATGCGGGCGTAAACGCTGAAGATGCCCGCGCCGTCCACCCTGGCCGCGTCCAGATAGTCGTTTGGGATGGAGCGCATCTGCTGCACCAGCATGAACACGGCGAAGGGCTTGAATATGCTGGGCAGGATCACGCTGGCATAGCTGTCGATCAGGCCCAGGTTGTTCATGATCACAAAGAGGGGGATCATGGTCACCTGCGTGGGGATCATCATCATGGCCAGGTAGACCTTCAAGATGCCCTCACTGCCGCGGAAGCGCACCTTGGCAAAGGCGAAGGCCGCCATGCTGGCGGAGACCAGGGTGATGAGCGTATACGAAACGGATATGAACAGGCTGTTGCCTATCGTCTTCATGAACGGGAAGCGGGAGAAGACCTCGCCGTAGGCGTTCAGCGTGGGCTCGTCCGGTATCCACTCTATCGGTATGCTCATCAGGGCGCCGCGGCTCTTGAGCGAGGTGGAGATCATCCACAGGAAGGGTATCATGGCTACCACCGCCAGCAGGATGGATACCACGTAATAGCCCGTTGTGCTCAGATGTCGTTTACGAATCATAATTCACCCACTTCTTTTGGCTCTTCATCTGCAGCCAGGTGCAGATCATGATGATTATGAACAGCAGCCACGAGAATGCCGCGGCGTAGCCCATGCGGTAGTAGCGGAAGCCGTACTTGTATATGCGCTCAACCATGACCTGCGTGGCCCCGTTTGGCCCGCCGTCGGTCATAATCATGATCTGCGGGAAGAGCTGGAAGGCGTTTATGAGGCTGACGATGAGCACATAGAAGATGGCCGGGGTCATCAGCGGGAGCGTTATCTTCCAGAAGCGCTTCCAGGCCCCCGCGCCGTCAAGGGCGGCGGCCTCGTAATAGCTCTTGTTGATCCCCACCATGCCCGAGAGCAGGATGAGGCCGAAAAAGCCCATGTCCTTCCACACGGAGACGAGCACGATAGCCGGCATGGCCCAGTTCTCGTCCAGCAGCCAGCCCGGGCCGGTGATGCCGAAAATGGCGAGGATATTGTTCACCGCGCCGTACTGCGGGGAGAGCATGCTCTTCCAGATCATGCTGGCCGCGACCCAGCTCGTGAGCACGGGGATGTAGTAGATTATCCGGAACGCCGTCACTCCCCTGCGCTCGCGCGAGAGCAGGTACGCCACGCCGAGCGAGCAGACGAGCATCAGCGGAATATACAATATTATGTATTTGAGCGTGTTCCAAAGCACGCGCCAGAACTCTTCCCCTCCCAGGATGGCCTTGTAGTTGTCCAGCCCGACGAAGTGCTCGGAGAAGAACCCGGCCTCGGCTATCCTGTCCAGGCCGTTCCAGTCCGTGAGGCTGAGGAAGAAGGAGATCACGATCGGGAGCAGTGAAAACACCACCAGGCCGATAAAGCTTGGCAGCAGGAACGGTGAAGCGGTCAGCAGCCCGTCCTGCCCGCGTATTGGTTTTTGCTTTTTCTTGCGCATATCTGCTCCTTTCCGGTGGTGTATTCTTTCCCCTCAGGCAGTGCCGGGGAGGGGATGACCCCTCCCCGGTTTTTGTTTATCCAAGCGTTATCTGCGCCTCGCACTGGGCCTGGGCGGCGTCAAGCGCCTCCTGCACCGTGACAGTGCCGGCGGCCGCGGCCTCGAGCTGCTGGCCGATGATGTCGCTCATGAGGGCGTAATCCTCGATGACCGGCGGGACAACCAGGTAGTCAAGGCTCTCGAACACGGCCTCGCGGTTGTCGGGCGGGGTCAGGTCAAGGTAGCTGGCGAGCACTTCCTCGTCGTTGATGGCGGGCAGGTCCCAGCCGGCCTCGATGCGGATTTCAGCGGCAGCGGGGCTGGAGCAGAGCCAGGTTATCCAGGTCATGGCAGCTTCCTTGTTCTCGCTGGCCTCGTTGACGACGCAGGCGTTGGAGAAGAAGTGGGTGGCTTTCTGCTCCATGCCGGGCTCAACGGCGATGTCCCAGGCGAAGTCGCAGCCCTCGGCAAAGGTGTTGAAGGCCCAGATGCCGGTGGGGATCATGCCCAGTCGTCCGCTCATGAAGAGATCCCAGTCGCCCATGCCGCCCATCTGCTCGGCGGTGGGCTGCACGTTGGTGACGAGCACGCGGTCGGCCATCATCTGGGCCGCGGCCACGTTCTCGGGGGAGTTGATGGTGAACTCGGTCTTGTCCTCGTTGAGCAGACTGCCGCCGAACTGGGCGCAGGCCTTGTAGAACTCGTTGTAGGTCAGCGGCTGGTAGTAGCCGTAGATGTCGTCGCCCAGGGCGTGGATGGCCTCGGCGGCAGCCTGGACGTCCTCCTGCGTCCAGTCGGAGGTCGGGTACTCGAGATTGGCCTGGTCAAAGAGGTCCTTGTTGTAGACCAGGACGACGTTGGAGAAGTTGCCGGGCAGGCCGTACTGCACGCCGTCAACAGTGAAGGCGGAGAGCGCGGTCTCGTCCATGCCGCTTATATCCACACCCTCTATCGGAGCCAGAGCGCCCATGTTGGCGTAGGCGGCGAAGTTCTCTATATTCATCTCGAAGCAGTCGGGGGCGGTGCCGCCGACGATGCGGGTCTGAAGCTGGGTGAAGTAGTCGTCCATGGCGATGGTCTCTATCTCGACCGTGATGTTGGGATACTCCTCGTGGAAGGCCTCGTACATCCGCTGCAGCGTCTCCTCGTTGCCGCCGGAGGCGTTAAAGTTGCAGTATGTAATGGTGACCGGCTCAGCCTCGGCGCTGCCGGTATTCTCTGCCGGCGGCTCGGTGCCGGCCGGGGTGGGGTCGGTCTGCTCGGTGCCGCAGGCGGTCAGTACCATCAGCAGCGCCAGGCAGCAGGCCAGGACGGCAAACAGCCTCTTCTTCATTTCATTTTCCTCCTTAATTTAGATTGGTTACTGTTATGCTCACAGCCGGCTCGCGCGTTGCCGGCGCAAGGTCAAAAAATTATGTTAACTTACCAAGCCATTCGTCCCGGCACTCCTCATCTCCCGGACACGTCCAGCTTTCGCACGCTGCCGCGCTCAACCAGCGACACGGGCAGTATCAGCTCCTGTTTGGTGAGCTCCGGCTCGTTTATGTTGCGGATGAGCAGCTCCACGGCCTTTTCGCTCTTGAGCGATATCTCCTGCTTTACCGTGGTGAGGCCGGGCGTTAGGTACTGGGATATCTCCAGGTCGTCAAAGCCCATCAGCGAGATGTCGTCCGGCACGCGCACGCCCCGCTCATAGAACGCCTTGGCCGCGCCGATGGCGAGGATATCCGCCGCGGCGACGACCGCCGTGGCCCTGGTGTGCGAGTCTATCAGCCTGTTGGCCGAGGCGATGCCGTCCGAGTAGTCAATATCGCCCTCGAACACGAGCCGTTCGTCAAACGGCACGCCGTATTCGTCCAGCGCGTCCCGGTAACCGGCGAGGCGCTTTTTCATGACGCCGTTTTCCTTTATCCGGCCGGAGAAAAAAGCGATGTCCCGGTGCCCGTTCTCCAGCACGTAGCGGGTGGCCAGATAGCTGCCGTAGGCGTCGTCTATGCGCACGTTGTGGTAGTAGTGGTCGTTGCAGTAGCTGTCTATGAGCACTATGGGGATCTGGCTCTTCTTCATCTGCTGGTAGAACTCGTCCGGGTACATGCCTATCACTATAATGCCGTCGAGATTGCGCTCCTTGGCCAGCATGAGGTAGCTCTCGTTGGCGTCAGTGGCGGATATCAGCACATGATACCCCTCCTGCCTCGCGCACAGCTCTATGCTGCCCAGTATCTCGGAATAAAACTGGTTCTGGAACATCAGCCGTCCGCCGCCCTCGGTCTGGGGCACGACCACGCCGATGAGCCTGCTGTCCCGGCGGGCGCTCGAGAGGGTGCGCGCCGCCATGTTGGGCGCATAGCCCAGCTCCTTGATGGCCTGCTCCACACGCTTGCGCGTCTCGTCGGATATGGGCCGCTTGCCGCTTATTGCATAGGACACCGCCGCGGTGGTAACACCCGCGGCCTTTGCCACGTCCTTCATTGTCACTCGCTGGCCGGCCATTCAAAATCACCTCGTTAGTTTAATCGCTTAAACTCTTTCTTGCCTTAATATTAGCCAATAACTCCGGCGTTGTCAAGATACAATTTTGCGTTTTTTACAATTTTTATTGACAAGCGGCCAAATTATGATATGATGTTGACAAGTTAAACTTGTTAAATTGCGTTAATCGATTAAACAAGATAGAGAGGTTTGCCTATGAGAGAGCTTTACCTTCCGACCGGCAATGAGTACGTCTCCATCCCCACGCTCGACGAGCGCACGGCGGCGATCGGCAGTTTTTCCTGCCTGCACATGGGTGCCAAGGGACTGGTGGAATTCCGCGGCGGCCCCGCCCCGGTGATGGAGCCATTTGTGCGCTGTGGGGCAGATCTGCCGCTGACAGGCCTGCAGTGGAACCGCCTGGAGCACTGGGTGCCGGATTTCACCGCGAGCGCGGGCGCGCTGCGCGTGCACGGCACCGTGCTCGCCCCCACCGGCGAGCGCGGGTTTATCTACAGGCTGAGCGTTGAAAACGCCTCGGACGCGCCGCTTGACGCCGCGTACGGCCTCCGCGGGGTCTGGGATTCCGCCTGGCTGTGCGTAAACGAGGACAAGGAGATTCTCGGTACCAAGCGCGTCACGGACAGCCTGTGGAATTCAGGGCCGGTGTTCGAGCTCTTCTGCGGCCTGCCCTTCCTCGCCTTCGCCCCCATGTGCGACAGGGAGCTGGCTGCCTCCCATTCCACGGATGGCGGCGCGGTGCGTTACTGCCTGGAACGCCGGGTCACCCTCGCCCCGGGCGAGAGCGAGTCCGCCTGCTTCTACTGGGGGCTGGGCTACGAGGAGGTGGCCGCCGCCACCAGCGCCAAGGAGATGCTGCGCCAGGGCTGGGAAAAAGAGCTCGGCAGCACGCTCGCCTGGCTGCGCGCCCGCCGCTGGGACACGGACGACAGGCACCTCTGCGAGCTCTACAACACGAACATGTTTTTCTGCCTCTTCTACTCGACAGGTCTGACCATAGACACCGAGGAGCTGGTGATGGTCACCAGCCGCAGCTCCCGTTACTATGTGTCCGCAGCCTACTGGGACCGCGACAGCCTCTTCTGGAGCTTCCCCACCGTGCTGGACGCCGACCCGTCCCTCGCGCGCGACATGCTGCTCTGCGCCTTCGGCAGGCAGGCACGCAACACCGGCATACACTCGCGCTTCATTGACGGCACGGTGCTGGAGCCGGGCTTCGAGCTCGACGAACTGATGGCCCCGATTCTGGCCCTGGAACGCTATGTGAGCGCGACCGGCGATGGCTCCGTGCTCAATCTTCCGTGCATCACCGAGGGGATCGCGCGCATACTGCGCACGCTCAAAACCAGGCATCATCCCACCGAACCGCTGTACGAGACCTTCCTCATGCCCACCGACGACGTGCGCACTTATCCATATCTGACCTATGACAACGTCCTGGTCTGGCGGGCGCTGCGGGCGCTCTCCCGTCTCTTCCCCGCGCAGTACGGCTGTCTGGCCGGGGAGGCCGGCAAAGTGCGGGAGGCCGTATTGCGCCTTTGCACATCGGACGGCGGCGAGGGGCGCTACTTCGTCTGGAGCACTGACCTAGAGGGGCACAGCGACGTATACGACGAGCCGCCCGGCTCGCTGCTGCTCCTGCCTTATCTCGGCTTCTGTTCCGCCGGCGATCCCATATATGCCAACACCGCGCGCATGATCCGCTCTCCCGACTATGCCTACAGTTTTGCCGGCTGTGAGTTTGCCGATATCGGCTGCACGCACGCTCCGCACCCCTGGCTGCTCAGCGTGGCTAACAGCCTGCTCTCCGGCGGGGAGGAACTCGCGATAAGCATCCTGCGCCGGGCTTTTCTGGACAACGGCATCGTGTGCGAGAGCATAGACGAACACACCGGCGAGTGCGCCACGGGCGAGCATTTCGCCACCGCGGCGGGTTTTGTCTGCCACGCCCTCAGGCGCGCTTTGGGAGGCGTTGACTATGAGGAATGACGTAAAATTCAACGGCTGGACGCTCACCGCTTCCGGGCCGGCCTGCGACCAGTTCCTGGAGTCCGTCTTCTTCACCGGCTCCGGGCGCATGGGCGTGCGCGGCTGCGCGGCCTTCCGTCCGCAGGAGCGTCCGCTGGACGCGGGACTCTTCGTGGCCGGCATATTCGACCGCATCAGCGGCGGCTCGCCCATCACGGATTTTGCAGCCCTGCCCACCCCCGTCTGGTGCCGGATAGAGCTGGGCGGGGAGACGGCGCAGTTCTCCTCGCCCGTAGCGCGCACCCTCGACCTGCGCACCGGCGAGCTGAGCCTGGAGTACACCGTCTCCGCCGCCGGGCACAGCGCCGCAGTCACCGAGCGGCGGGTTTTCCCCATGGACACCCCCGGCCTGATATTCCAACGTTTTGTAATCAACAGCGATGTCCCGGCCACGCTCACGCTGGGCATCGACTCCAGCCCCTGCAACTGCCCCATCCCCGACGACCAGGTCAAGGAGAACGACGAGATGGTGCGCATGTTCCGCCCGTGCGGGTACGCATCGGACGGATCCGGCCTCTCGGCGGAGTACGAAACCCGCTATACCGGCCTCAGGATCTCCTACCGGATGGCCGCCTCCTCACCCGCCGGTGCCGAAACCTGCGGCGGCGCGCCGTGCTTTACCGGCCGCGCCCTCTCGGTGGACACGTGCTGTCAAATACGTACCAGCCGCGACCTCGACCCGCGCCTTGACGCGGAGTTTCCTGGTTCAATCAGCTATGACTCCGCCCTGGTCAGGGCAGGCGCGGCGCTCGGAAGGCGCCGGGAGGACAGCGACGTGGCCATAGACGGCGACCCCGAGGCACAGAGCGCCGTACGCTATGTCATCTACCAGCTCATGGCCAACTGTTCCTCCCGCGACCCCAGCGTCAGCATAGGCGCGCGCGGGCTCACGCACACGCGCTACAAGGGCTGCTGCTTCTGGGATACGGAGATGTTCATCCTGCCCTTTTTCCTGCTGTCGGACCCCGAGGCGGCCCGCAGCCTCCTCAGCTTCCGCGTGCGCACGCTCCCACAGGCCCGCGAACACGCCCGGAAAATGAACGGTACCGGCGCGCGCTACCCCTGGATGGTCTCCCTGGACGGCAGCGAACAGTGCGAGAGCTGGGACATAGGCTGCAGCGAGGTACACGTCACCGCCGATATCGCCTACGCGCTCGGCCAGTACCTGGACTGGACCGGTGACGGCGGCTTCTTCCTCGGCGGAGGCGCGGCGGCGCTAATTGAAACCGCCCGTTTCTGGCCCAGCCGCTACTCCCCCGCCCCGGACGGCGGCGTCAATCTGCTCTTCTGCAAGGGCCCGGACGAGTACTGCGGCATCACCAGCAACAACCTCTACACCAACGTAATGGTGCGCCACAATGTCGATCTGGCAGCCCGCGCCGCGGAGCGGCTGTCCCGCCTCGACGCCGGGCAGTACGCACAGCTCGGCCTCACCGTGGACGAGATAAAGTCCTGGCGGGAGCTGTATGACAAAATAAAGCTGCCCCGGGACCCGGAAACCGGGCGTTGGCGCCAGGACGACACCTTCCACCTGCTGGAACCGGTGGACATGGGCGCGCTGAAGCCGGACGACTCGGCCGCCTATTCGCGCGTGTGCTTTGACGCATTGCAGCGCCTGAAGGTCATCAAGCAGGCGGACGTACTGCTGCTGATGACGCGCATGCCGGAGCTGTTCAGCCGGGAGGAAAAGCTGGCCGCCTGGGAGGATTTTGAGCCGCTGTGCATACATGACTCCACGCTGAGCTTCGCCACGCACGCCCTCTTCGCCGCGCAGAACGGCCTGTCGGACGACGCCATGCGCTATTTCACCAAAGCGCTCTGGCTGGACCTGCGCGACGTGATGTGCAACACCGGCAAGGAGGGCCTCCACCTCGCCTGCCTGGGCGAGACATATCAGTCTCTCGTCTTCGGCTTTGCCGGGCTGCACCTGGAGGACGGCCAGCCGGTGCTCTCCCCCAACCTGCCCGAGGGATGGCGGTCGCTGCGCTTCCGGTTCCACTTCCGCGGCGCGCGCTTTGAGGCGCGTGTCACGCACGACGGCGCCGTCATAGAGCCGCTTGCATAGTCCGCTTATACAAAAAAGAGCTCGCACAAAGCGAGCTCTTTTGCTTTCCCCGCCGTCAGATGACGAACTGGTCCATATAGCGTTTGGAGAGTGTAATGGATTTCAATATGGACTCCTTACTGCCTTCGAAGGCCTTGTCCTCCACCTCTATGCAGGCAAAGCCGTCGTAGCCGATGTCGGTGAGGGCGGAGCAGTACGCGCCCCAGTCCACATCACCCAGCCCCGGCAGCTTGGGGGACATGTAGTCGAGGGGATAGGCCATGGTGCCACAACGCCTGAGCTTGTCCTGGAAGAGCTTGATGTCCTTGAAATGCACATGGAATATCCTGTCCTTAAACTCGTAGATGGGCGCTATATAGTCTATCATCTGCCAGACAAAGTGCGAAGGATCGTAGTTAATCCCCAGGTTCGGGCTCTTAAGCAGGTCAAACACCTGCCTCCAGATGACAGGAGTAGTCATGAGGTTGTGTCCGCCCGGCCACTGGCTCCGGTCAAAGAGCATGGGGCAATTCTCTATGGCCACCTTGACGCCCAGCTCCTCTGCCAGGGACAGTATTCCGGGCCATACGCGGGCGACCTCCTCCAGGTTCTCCTCTACGCTCTTGTCCTGCACTCGGCCGATGAAGGTGGTGACCATGTTCACCCCCAGCATGGCGGCGGCGCGGATTACGCGCTTGAGATGCTCCACATTCGCGGCCCGCTTGGCCTCGTCGCCGTCAAGCGTATTCGGGTAATACGCCAGCGCCGATATGGTCACCCCGCGCTGCGCACAGTAGCTGAGTATATACTCCTTCTTCGCCTCGTCAAGCTCCTCGACGTTGATGTGGCTGACCCCGGCATAGCGGCGCTCCGCCTTGCCGTCCGGCCAGCAGGCGACCTCAACGCACTCAAAGCCCAGCCCGGCCACGGTGTCGATCATCTCCTCAAAGCTGTAGTCGGCCAGTATGGCCGATACAAGACCCATTTTCATAGCAACAGCCTCCTTACGATGCTAAATCACCGTTAGTGTAAACGTTTTTATAGCGCGCAGTCAAGAGGAAAATCTCAATTTCGGCATAAAATATACCCGAATCCGACAAAATTATCCCATTGATGCGTTGCTGCCATAAAATGATGCACAATTTCGCCGCTTAGAAACTGTAGGAATTACTCAAAAAGTTTGAGTTGGCAAATCAATGTCTTGACTTGCGCTGTCGATTTGTGCATAATTGTTTTGAAAACCGTTACATTACAACGATTGGCTGGTTATTATGATGGACAGCAGCAGTATCACAATAGAAGACGTCGCAAGAGAGGCGAGCGTATCCGTTGCCACTGTCTCCAGGGTACTCAACGGCAACAGCCGCGTGAGCGAGACCACCGCCCGGCGCGTGAGCGAAGTTATCGAGCGCCTGGGCTACATACCAAACCCCTCCGCGCGCAACCTGCGCAAGGGCGAGAGCAAGGTTGTCCTCATCATGGTCTCCAATTTCACCAACCCCTATTACTCGCACATACTCTCTGGCATCTGTGACGCGGCCCAGTTCTGGGGATACAGCGCTTTTATCAACAGCGACAAGGACGCCAATCAGGAAAAGGTTTTTACAAGCATGATGGAGGGCAAGCGGGCCGACGGCACCATTTTCCTCTCCTGCTCATGCGGAGACGCCTGGCTGGGCAAGTATGCCGAGCGCTTCCCCATGGTGCAGTGCGCCGAGGCAGCCGACGGCGTGTCCGTCCCCTACATATCCATCGACAACTACGGCGCCATGTGCGAGCTCGTCCGCCACGTCCGCCATCTGGGGCACGAAAAGATTGCCTACGTAAATATAGAAAACGACTTCTTGTCCACCCGCCTGCGTAAACAGGGTTACCGCGATTCCGTCGCCTCCGGCTCTTTCGCGCGCGGTTTCAAAGAGGACTACGTGGTCGGCACACCGGATTACAGCTATGAGAGCGGCATTGCCGCCGCGGAAAAGCTGCTGAGCCTGCCGGACAGGCCCACCGCCATACTCTGCGGCTCCGACATGCTGGCCCTGGGCGTCATGTCGAGGGCCAGGGAAATGGGCATTTCCGTCCCCGGTGAGCTCTCCGTCACCGGCTTTGACGACGTGGAATATGCCAAGATGTTCCATCCATATATAACAACTATCGCCCAGCCCTGCTACGACCTGGGCTTGACCTCGATGAAAAAGCTCAAAGAATGCATTGACAAGGGCAGCAACGACAACATGCATATCGTCATGCCTTACGAGCTCAAAGTACGCGAGTCCACTGCCGCGGTGTGAGGGCGTAAATACGGCATATAATAATCGGTGAAATGATTGAAATACCGGGACTTGTTTACAGGTCTCAGTATTTCCAATATAGTGTAAACGATTACATTATTCTGGTCATCCGCTTGGAAGAAAGGAGATACAAAAATGAGCATCAAAATCTCATACAACACCCTGGTCTATGTCAACGAGAGTGTTGAGACCAGCATCGCCAGGCTGGCACGCTTTGGCTATGACGGCGTTGACCTTGTGGGCGAACCCTCCAGGTATAACGCGGCCGAAGTGCGTGAGCTGCTGCAGAAGTACAACATTTCCGCCAGTTCTCTGTGCGCGGTGTTCAACACAGAGCGCGATTTTGTCTCCGCCGACCCTACTATCCGCCGCCAGGCCGTTGACTACGTGAAGGAGTGTGTCGATTTTGCCAAGGCGGTCGGCGCGCACTCCATCAGCGTTCAGGCCTCCGCCTGCATGAAGACGGTGGCCCAGGCCCCGTTTGAGCAGGAGTGGCAGTGGGCTGTAGAGGGCCTGCGCGCCGCCGGTGAATATGCGCTCACGGCAAACGTCCGCCTGACGCTCGAGGCCTGGAACCGCTATGAGACGCATTTTATCAACCGCCTCTCCCAGGCGCTGAAAATGGTAAATGAAATCGATTTGCCAAATGTCGGCGTCATGGGCGACACCTACCATATGAACATCGAAGAGACCGACATGGCCGAAGCCCTGCGCGAGGTCGGAGACAAGCTCTATTACCTGCACATCGCCGACAGCAACCGCGCGGCCCCGGGACGCGGCCACATCGACTTTGAGCCCATCGCCCGCGCGCTGCGCGACATAAACTACGACGGCTGGGTATCCATGGAGCTCCTCCCCGCTGCGGCCGACCCCTTCGGCGGCGTTGTCCAGAAGGAATTCTACGATCAGTATACCCAGGAGTCCATTGAATTCCTGCACAAACTGTTTGAGAAGGTAAAATGACCGGGCGTGCCCCGTCGTTTATAAAAGATCAGAAAGGAAAGGAACCATGAAAATGAAGAAAGTTATGGCACTGTTGATGGTGGCCGTTCTGTCGGTTGGCCTCCTGGCCGGCTGCGGCACAGGCGACACCACCGATCCTACGCCCACCCCCGCCGACACCGGCGCCGACGGCAGCACGGCGGAGAAGTACTATATCGCCGCCTCCCACGGCTACGGCGCCGTGCAGCACTGGCAGATCAAGACCATAGGCATGCAGGATGCAGCCGACGCCCTGGGCGTTGAGTTTGTCTACCAATATGCCGACGGCAACCTGCAGCAGGAAGTGGCCGACATAGAGAACTTCGTCGAGATGGGCGTCGATTACATCATCGTCGGGCCCTGCAACTCCGAGGGCATCGTCCCCACCATCGAAGAGGCCCAGAGCAAGGGCGTGGCCATCGGTACCTGCGACATCGGCATTGAGGGCGCCGACGTGGCCAGCTTCGTCAGCTCCGACAACTATCAGATCGGCCAGATAGCGGCCGAGTACATCGGCGAGCAGCTGGGCGGCTCCGGCCAGATCGCCATCCTCACCTGGCCCGCCGCCTCCGCCACCGCTGACCGCGAGCAGGGCTTCAAGGACAAGCTCGCCGAGTCCTATCCCGACATAGAGATAGTCGCCGAGCAGGACTGCAACGCCGACCGCAGCACCTCCCTCAACGCGGCCGAGAGCATTATCGGCGCCAACCCTGACGTGCAGTTCATCTGGGGCGCCAACGCCGAGATGGCCCTGGGCGCTTACGCCGCCACCCAGTCCACCAACCGCACCGACATCAAGGTCGTCGCCGTCGATACCGACGGTGAGGTCATGGACGCCATTTCCTCCGGCAGCAACCTCGTCGCCACGGTCTCCCAGGACCCCTACACCATGGGTTACCAGGCCATGGAGAACGCCGTGAAATACCTCAATGGCGAAGAAGTTGAGGACATCGCCATCCCCTGCGAGCTGGTCACCGCCGACAACTGCGCGGACATAATCGCCAGGGACGAGGCGTATCTCAGCCAGGGCTGAGACGCCTGACGCAGACAGACAACAGTATATGAGCCCGCCATGAGCAATGGGAGCACAGCTCGCTGCTTCAGCCGACGCCTTAATCTCATTTGGCACGGCGGGCTCTTTTTAACAGGAGATTGAGCATGGAAAACACCATATTGAAAATGTCCGGGATTTCCAAATCCTTTTCGGGAGTGACGGTGCTCAACGGGGTAGATTTTGAGCTCCGCCGTGGAGAGGTACATGTGCTTATGGGCGAAAACGGTGCCGGAAAATCCACGCTTATGAAAATATTGACCGGCGTCTACAAGCCCAGCGGCGGAGATATATACCTGGCGGACGAGAACGGCGCCCTGCAGAAAACAGTTATCGAGGACCCAAAAGCGGCGCTGTCACTGGGCATAAGCATGGTGTTCCAGGAATTCAACCTTATGCCCAACATGAGCATATCCGAGAACATATCCATCGGCTTTGAGCCTGTAAAGAACGGCGTGATAGACTACCGGGCCATGAACGGCACCGCGCAGGAGATGCTCAGGAAGGTAGGCCTCGACATCCCCGTCACCACGGAGGTTGGCCGCCTCACCACGGCGGAGAAGCAGGGTGTGGAGATAGCCAAGTGCCTCTCCCACAACGGCCGCATAATCATCCTCGACGAGCCCACCTCCAGCCTGTCCGAGCGCGAGGTTCAGACGCTCTTCCGCCTCATAAAGGAGCTCAAGAGCCAGGGCATAAGCATAGTGTACATCTCGCACCGCATGGAGGAGATCTTTGAGATCGGCGACCGCATCACCGTCTTCCGCGACGGCTGCAAGGTGGCCACTCTGCCCGTCAAGGACGTGCACGAGGCCGAGCTTATAAAGCTCATGACAGGGCGGGAGATAGCCGACAAGGCCACGCCGGGGAGGGCCGGCGCTGCGGCCGAGGCGGCCATCGAAGTGCGCGGCATCAGGACCAGCAAATACAGCAATCCGGTGGACTTTGTCGCGTACAAGGGAGAAATCGTGGGCATTTTCGGCCTGGTTGGAGCCGGGCGCACGGAATTTGCCAGGGTGCTCTTCGGGGTTGACCCCAGCGATACGGGAAAAATAATAAAGGACGGGCAGGAGATAAAACTCCGCTCACCCTCCGACGCCATCAAAAACCGCATAGGTATGATACCGGAGGACCGCAAGGAGTACGGCCTCGTCGTCAAGCACGACGTGCAGGACAACCTCACCCTGGTGAAGCTGGGAGAGATGCCGTACGTCCTGCCCACTGCGCGCCGCGAGGAGGAGCTGACGGACGAATACATCAAGAAGCTCTCCATCGCCACCACCGGGCGGCATCAGGTCGTCGAGCGCCTGAGCGGCGGCAACCAGCAGAAGATAGTGATCGCCAAGTGGATCTCCATGGACCTTGACGTTATCATACTTGACGAACCCACGCGCGGCGTGGACGTCAAGGCCAAATCCGAAATTTACGAGATCATGCGCTCCCTCGCCGCCGAGGGCAAGTGCATAATCATGATATCCTCCGACCTGCCCGAGATCCTGCGCGTGAGCCAGCGCGTCGCCGTCATGCACGACGGGGTTTTCACGCTGGACAAGCCGGTATCCGAGCTGGACGAGGAAAAAATACTTTACGCTGCGCTTAATTGAGGTACGAACATGGAACTGAACAAGTCTAAGAATATTGAAAGAGTCCGGCAGCTCTCGCTGCTGATAATACTGCTGCTGGAGATAGTGCTGTTCACCCTGCTCTCGGACAGGTTCTTCCGCTTCAGCAACGCCATAAGCATACTGCGCCAGGTGTCCGTCACCGGCATCTCGGCCATGGGTATGTTCATGATCATCCTGCTGGGTGATATAGACCTCTCCGTCGGCGCCATGTACGCCTTCATAGGCGTGGTGAGCGCGCTCATCTTCAGGGCGACAGAGAGCGCGGCGCTGGCAATCGTCGCCGCGCTGGGCATGGGCACCCTGATTGGCCTCGTAAACGGCGTCATCACTGCCAAGTTCAAAATCCCGGCCTTCATCACCACGCTCGCCATGATGAGCGTGTGCAGCGGCTTTGCCTATATCATCACCAAGGGCACGCCCATCGGCGTGACGGACCCGAGCTTCACTTTACTTGGTTCCGGCTACATTGCGGGCGTCATCCCCCTGCCCATCATCTTCATGCTGATAGTGCTGGCGCTGGGCTGGTTCATGATGTACAAGACCCGCTTCGGACGGCATATATACGCCTGCGGCGGCAACGCCCAGGCCGCCAAGTGGTCCGGAATCAACGCCGACCGCATCAAGATCATCGTCTTCACCATCGCCGGTTTCCTCAACGGCTTTGCCGCCATCGTCCTGGCCGGGCGCCTGGGCGGCGGTCTCCCCTCTGCGGGTGACGGCTCGGAGATGGACGTCATCACGGCCGTCGTGCTCGGCGGTACCAGCATGTCCGGCGGGCGCGGCAAGCTCTGGGGCGTCGTCCTCGGCGTGCTCATCATTGGCGTGCTGACTGTCGGCCTCACGATGATCGGCGTATCGACATACTGGCAGAAGGTCATAAAGGGCGTAATTATCGTCGTGGCGGTTATCATAGATACCAAGGGCAGCAAGAGCGCCTGAAATCCCTCAAAGGTAAGGAGGAAAATACAAATGAAAGAAATGGATGCCGTAATATTTCAGGACATCGGCAAGTGGGGCTTTGAAAAACGCCCTGTGCCGGAGGTCAGGAACCCCGGCGACGTGCTGGTAGAGGTCGAGGCCTGCAGCATCTGCGGCACCGACGTGCACGTGCTGAGCGATCCCCCCGGCTTTGCCGGCACCAAGGGCATAATCCTCGGCCACGAGTGCGTGGGCACCGTGCTGGAGACCGGCAGCGCCGTCAAGGGTCTGGCCCCCGGCGACCGTGTCGTGCTCATACCCAACATATACTGCGGCCACTGTGAGTACTGCCGCATAGGCTGGCCCAACCTCTGCATGAACGAGGAGATCATGGGCGTGACCATAGACGGCATATTCGCCCGGTACTTTGTGGCGCCGGACAGCGCGCTCACCAAGATCCCCCGTGATATGCCGCGCGACCTGGCCGTGTTCTGCGAGCCGGTCAACTGCGTCATGGGCGCCATGGACCAGGTGCGCGCCCTGCCCGGTGATAACGCCCTCATCCTCGGCGGCGGCCCCATCGGGCTCTACTACGCCATGCTGCTCAAGAGCAACGGCGCCGGCAAGGTCATCGTCTCCGAGCCCTCCGGGCTGCGCGCCGGATACGCGCTGGACTGCGGCGCGGACGCCGTCATCAACCCCATGACTGAAGACCTGCACGCCCGGGTGATGGAGCTCACCGGCGGGCTGGGAGCGGACATATGCGTTGACGCCGTGGGCACGCTCATCGGCGACGCCATCGCCAACACCCGCCGCGGCGGCCGCATCGTACTCATCGGCCTTAACGAACACGCTAGACAGGAGATATGTGAGACTGATATAATGAAGAACGGTCTCACTGTAATTGGCAACTACAACGGCCGCTTCTCGATGACGCCCACTGTCAAGATGCTCAGCTCCGGGGTAATCCCCGTGGAGAAGATGATAACCCACCGCCTGCCTCTCTCCCGCTTCGGCGAGGGCCTGGAGGCCATGCGCTCCGGCGAGGCGCTGGAAGTCATCCTCTATCCGGATTGAACCGCGAAAGGAGTTTAGGCATGTACAAGTACAGCATGACCCAGTGGATAGTGGGCAATGAGGACATGGAATACAGCTTCCAGCGCCTGCAGAAATACGGGTACGACGGCATAGAGTTTGCGGCCGAACCGGCCACGCTGGACGCCCGGCACCTGCGCGCCCTCATGGCGCGCTATGGCATCAGCTGCACCTCACTGTGCGGTATCTTCCCCGAGAACCGCGACCTCACCGCGCCCCGGGGCGAGGCGGCCGACGCAGCCGTGCACTACGTGATGGACAGCGTTGACCTGGCGGTAAAGGTCGGGGCCCCGCTCATGATAGTGGTGCCCTCCCCCGTCGGCCGCGTCAGCCCGCCGGAAGGCCGCAGCTTTGAGGAGCTGTGGGAGTGCACCGCGCAGAACATCACACGGGCGGCGGATTACGCGCAGAACAAGGGCGTTATCCTGGCCATAGAGGCCATAAACCGCTACGAGACCTATCTGGCGAACACTCTGGAGAAGGCCCTGCGCCTGGTGCGGGAGATAAACCACCCCGCAGTCAAGATCATGGCCGACCTCTTCCACATGAGCCTGGAGGAGCGCAGCATACCGGACAGCCTGCGCATGGTCTCCGAGGAGCTCGTCCACGTCCACATAGCGGACAACACGCGCGAAGCGGCCGGGCTCGGTTCCACGGATTTCAAGGCGGCCATGCGCACGCTGCGGGATATCGGCTACCAGGGCTCCATCACCATGGAGTTCATGCCCAGGCTTGCCAACCCCTATGAATCCGGGGACATGGCCACCCAGTCTGAGCTGATGGACTTCTATGCCAGGCAGGCCATAGACTACATGAAGTGCATTGAGGCCAGTATCAGCGGCGCTGAGCCGGGAAGGGATATGAGCAAGGGATGACAAAAAGGCTTACATGCGGCATGGTGGGCGGAGACCTGAACAGCTTTATCGGCAATGTTCACCGCAGCGCCCTGCAGCTTGACCCCAGGGTGAAGCTGGTCAGCGGCTGCTTCTCCCGCCATGAGGACAAGAATAACGCCTGCGGCGAGATGTTCGGCATAGAGCCGGAGCGCCTCTTCACGGACTGGCGTGAGATGGCCAGGGCCGAGGCCGCCCGGGGCGAGGGCAAAATAGACTTCGTCTCCGTCTGCACGCCCAACCATATACACTACGAGGTCTGCCGCGAATTCCTGCTGGCGGGCATAAACGTGGTCTGCGAAAAGCCGCTCTGCCTCGAGGTAGCGCAGGCCGAGGAGCTCTGCGCCCTGGCCAGGGAGCGCTCGCTCGTCTTCGCCGTCACGTACACCTACACCGGCTACAACATGGTCAAGGTGATGCGCCAGATGGTGGCCCGCGGCGATATCGGCGACATAGTGTCCGTCAACGCGGAGTATGTCCAGGACTGGCTGCTGGACGAGCTCTCCCGTGAGGAGGACACCAACTCCGGCATATGGCGCACCGACCCGAAATTCACGGGCATCGCCAACAGCGTCGGCGACATAGGCACGCATATGGAGAACATAGTCCACTACATAACCGGCCTTAAGATCAGGCGCCTGTGCGCCACCGTGGACCGTTACGGCAAGCGCCTGGACTACAACGACAATATCCTCGTCGAGTACGAAAACGGCGTCCACGGCGGATACTGGTGCAGCCAGGTCGCCGCCGGCAAGCTCAACGGCCTGAAGGTGGGCATATACGGCACCAAGGGCGCGCTGGAGTGGGAACAGCACTACCCCGACTACGTGCGTTACACCAGGCACGGCGAGGCGCCGCGTATTCTCTCGCGCGGCAGCGCATACCTGGACGTGCCCGCCAGCGCCGGCTCGCGCATCCCGGCCGGGCATCCGGAGGGCTTTTACTGCGCCTTCGCCAACATCTACCGCAACGTCGTTTCCACCATACTCAAGCTCAAGGACGGCCAGACGCCGACGGAGGACGACCTGGACTTCCAGACCGTGGCCGACGGCCTGGAGGGCGTGCGTTTTATCCACGCTGTGATAGAGTCCGGCGACAACGACTCCGCCTGGGTGCGGCTCAACTGAAAATAATCCCCCGGCGGATTCACCGCCGGGGGATATCTTTATTATCTGCGCCCGGTTCAGGCGCTCTTTTCTAACTGGCTCATATAGAGCTCGGAGTAGAAGCCGCCGTGGGCCAGGAGCTCCTCGTGGGTGCCCTGCTCTATGATGTCGCCGTCCTTGAGCACCAGGATGAGGTCGGCATTCCTGATAGTGCTCAGGCGGTGTGCAATGACAAAGCTGGTCCGGTTGGCGGTCAGCGCGTCCATGGCCTGCTGGGTCACGAGTTCCGTGCGGGTATCCACGCTGCTGGTGGCCTCGTCGAGGATCAGCATCGGGTTATCCTGTATCATGGCCCTGGCGATAGTCAGCAGCTGCTTTTGTCCGGCGGAGACCGCAATGGAGTCGTCCAGCACGGTGTCAAAGCCCTTGGGCAGCGTCTCTATGAAGTGGTATATGCCGCAGGCACGGCAGGCCTTCTTGAGCTGCTCGTCGGTGACGCCGGTCTTGTTGTACACCAGGTTATCACGCACGGTGCCCTCAAAGAGCCAGGTGTCCTGGAGCACCATGCTGAACATGTCGTGCACGCTCTCGCGGGCCAGCTCGCTCGTGGGTATGCCGTCTATCTTTATGGTGCCGCCATTCACCTCATAGAAGCGCATCAGCAGGTTGACCAGCGTGGTCTTGCCCGCGCCGGTGGGGCCTACGATGGCGACCTTCTGGCCGGGCTCCACATGGGCGGAGAAGTCCTTGATGATGACCTTGCCGGGGTTGTTCGGGTAGCTGAAGCGCACGTGCTCAAAGTCCACCTCTCCCCTCACCTGCTCAGGCGCGGGACGCTTGCCGCTCTCTTCCGGCAGCTCCTCGGCGTGGAGGAAGTCGAAGATGTGGCCGCCGGCCGCAGCCGCGGTCTGCATCTGGGTCATGCCCTGGGCCAGGGTGCTCAGCGGGGAGGTGAAGAGCCTCACGTACATGATGAAGGCCACGATGACGCCAAAACCTATCTGCCCGTCCATGACGAGCGCCGCGCCTATGACGCACACGGCGACGTAGCCTAGGTTGCCTATAACCGTCATAAGGGGCTGCATGATACCGGAGAGGAACTGGCTGCGCCAGTCGGCGTCGTAGAGCTCGTCGTTCATCTCACCGAAAGTGCCCTTGATCTGGTCATTTGCCCGGGAAATACGCACCACGTCATGGCCGGAGTACATCTCCTCCACGTACCCGTTGAGCTTGCTGAGGTTTTTCTGCCGGGCGGTGAAGTATTTCTGCGAGCGGAGCATGGCGACGCCCATAATGCCAAAGCCCACTGCCGTCACGGCCACGGCGGCGAGCGCCATGCGCCACTCGGTGACGAACATCATGATCAGGCAGCCCACAAACTGGGCGGCGGAGCTTATCATGCTGGGCAGGCTGTTGGCCAGAGCCTGCTGCAGGGTGCTCACGTCGTTCGTCACACGGCTGAGGATGTCGCCGAAGGACACGGTGTTGAAGTAGCTCATAGGCACCACGTTTATCTTGCGCGAGAGGTCGCGGCGGAGGTCCCGCGAGAGCTCCAGCGTAACGGTGGCCATGATATAGTGCTCAACATAGGTCAGCACGGCGCTGATAAGGTAGATTATCAGCAGCTTGACGCCAATCTCGCCTATGGCGGCGAGATCTATCTGCGCAAACAGCGAGTTGGAGATTATGTCGGTGATGTCGCTGAGCATGCCGGGCCCTATTATGGTCAGGACTGCGCCCGCCGCAGCAAACAGCAGTGAGATTAAAATAGGGAGCTTGAGCTTTCCGTTATAGCTCAGCAGCTCGCGGAGGATGTCCGCAATGGAGTGTCTTTTTTTCTTCCTGCTCATTTTAACTCTCCTTACGCGCCCAGCTCTTCCTGCGAGAGCTGGGAACGGGCTATTTCCTGATAGACGGGGCAGGTGCGCATGAGCTCGTCGTGCGTGCCCATGCCGACGGCCCTGCCGTCATCTAGAACGATTATCTTGTCGGCGCTGCGGATGGTACCGATGCGCTGGGCGACTATGATCTTCGTCGTGCCGCCCAGTTCCCGCTTGAGCCCTGCGCGCAGTTCGGCGTCCGTGCGGTAGTCCAGCGCGGAGAAGGAGTCGTCAAACACAAGGATTTCCGGCTCGCGCGCCAGGGCTCGGGCTATGGACACACGCTGCTTCTGCCCGCCGGAGAAGTTCGTACCGCCCTCGGCCACGGGCGCTTCTATGCCCTGCGGCAGCTTGCTCACGAATTCGCTCGCCTCGGCCAGGTCCAGCGCCTTGCCGACGTCCTCGTCCGTCTGCCCGCCGCGGCTCTCGCCGAAGAGCACGTTGCTCTTCAGGTCACCGGAAAACAGCACGGCCTTCTGCGTCACATAGCCCACGCGGTCGTACAGCGCGTCAAAGGTGTAGTCCTTGACGTTCACGCCGTCCACCAGCACCTCGCCGCTGGTGGCGTCATAGAAGCGGGCGATAAGGCTCACGAGCGTTGTCTTGCCCGCGCCGGTGGCTCCGATGAAGGCCACCGTCTCGCCGCGCCCGGCCCTGAAGCTTATATTCTCCAGCACATTGCCGCCGTCAGGATAGTGGAAGGAGACGTTCCTGAACTCCACGGTGCCGGTCTCCGGCGAATCGGTCCTCCTGCCCTCGTGTATGCTGGTATCCGAATCGAGCACCTCGTTTATGCGCTGCGCGCTGACCTGGGCCGCGGGCAGGAGCATTATGATAATGACCAGCATCATGATGGACATGACGACATAGGTGGCGTAGGTGCCGAAAACGACGATGTTGCTGAAGCTCTCCAGCCTTGCCGCCGTATCAGCCGCGGGAACGGCGTTTACCAGCGCCGCGCCCACCCAGTAAATGACCAGGGCGAGGGAGTTCATGCCCAGGGTGACGACGGGCATCAGGAAGGCGAAGGTCCTCTGGTTGAAGAGCTGTGTGCGCATCAGCCTGGAGTTGGACTCCTCAAACTTGCTGTTCTGGTAGTCCTCGGCGTTATATGCGTGCACCACATTGATACCGGTCAGGTTCTCGTGCGCGACCTGGTTTATGCGGTCGGTGAGCTTCTGCACGCGGCGGAACCGCGGCAGCACCAGGCAGATTACTATCAGCATTACCATCAGCAGCGCCACAATGAAGCCCGCCGTGATGACGGAGAGCTCCCAGCTCTTGTCTATTATCTTGATGACGGCCCACACCGCCATGATGGGCGCCTTTATGATGAGCTGCAGGCCCATGGCTATCACCATCTGCACCTGGGTGATGTCGTTGGTCGTGCGGTTGATGAGGCTGGGCACGGAGAAGCTCATCATCTCGTGCTGGCTGAAGTCGGCGATCTTGTTGAAGACAGCCTCGCGCACAGTGAGCGCGAAGCCGGCCGCCACCTTTGCGGTCAGGTAACCGCAGATTACGCAGAGCGCGGCGCTCGCCAGCGTGCAGCCGAGCATCTCAAGACCTGTGTAGAGGATGTCCGACATGGTGCTGCCGGGGGTTTCAATGAGGACCGTGAGGTCGCTCATATAGTCGGGCAGCTCCAGGTCAAAGTATATCTGGCCCAGTACCAGCACCGAGCAGAGCAGCGCCATAAGGATGTCGCTGCGGCGTAAACGCTTAATCAGTTTTAACATTCACTATTCCTCGCTTATTCTGAACTCTTTGTCTCCGCTCTGCCACAGCAGCGCGGCTATGGACACGGCCAGGGCACGGCGCACGGCGGAGGTCGCTATATCCATAGTGAACTCCGCCGCCAGGGTCATGTCCTCGGCGCGTATTTCGTCTCCCGCTGCATGGTACTCGCCGTCCAGGAGCTCCCGCTCCGCCCGTTCGTACTGCAGCTGTATCTCACAGAGCCTGGCCGCCAGCGGCAGGCGGCCGGAGGCACCCATCCGCAGCTCGCGCTCACGGCTGTCGCACTCCTCCTTCAGAGCGGCCAGCTCGCGCCTCAGCTCCGCCGGAGCGGCGCCCTGGCAGGCACGCACCCGCTCGGCGAGCTTTCCGTATTCTGCCACAAGCTCCGTGAGTTTCGGGGAGAATATTCCCCGCTTTTCACCCATGGCTATCCTTCCTTTCTGCTTTATCGGGAACCGATGCATAAATTGTAGCAGACGCTGAAGAAAAGCACCACTCACAATGTTTTACGCTCTGTATAGACAGATTCCCGGAAGTGTACAAAATTATTACACTTCCGGGAATCTGTCAGGACGATCTTAAAAAGCTGTCAATAGAAATTTTTCAGCCCCAGCGTTATTATATTTGTGTTATCATATCAGGTGGCAGCCGGGGTGTCCTCCCCCAGCAGGGCCGCGCGCATCTCGCCGGAGAGCAGGCGGTAGATCTGGTCCACCAGCGCGTCAGTGTCCAGGTTGCGCTTGGCATAGTTGCCCAGTATCAGCCCCGTAATTCCTCCGGTGAAGAAGTCAAGCGCCACCTCCGTGTCCGCCACGGAGAGCTGGGAGTTGGGAAACATGTGCCCAAAAATGTGCCAGAGGTAGGCCCGCACCGCCTTCTGCATAAGCTGTGAGAGCTCATGCCCGTACTGACTGGCCAGCAGATGGGTTATGACCTCCCCGCTGCTCACCGCCTGGGCGACAAAGATAGCGATCGCCTCCCTGGGCGATCCGGCCTTCAGGCTCTCTTCCAGGTTGCGCTTGAACGCCTGGCCGCAGCCCCACTCCATCACATCCATGATGTCCTTGAAGTGGTAATAGAAGGTCTGGCGGCTGATGCCGCACTCCCCGACAAGCCGTTTAACGGAGACGTTTTCCGGCTTCTCGTGGTCGAGCAGCTCGAAGAGCTTGCTCGTTATCATCTGCTTGGTATCTATAGCCATGGACTCTGCTCCTTAATCAAATAACGGCTTATTATACCATTACTTTGTGAAGAAATATAGTCTTGGAGGTAAGAACTTAAATCATGGACACCATACACCTGCTCTTTGCCCTGGACGCCAACTACCTGCCGCAGCTGCGCGTGCTGCTGACAAGCATCTGCATCAACAATCCCGGCGAGCGCTTTGAGCTGCACGTCATGCACTCAGGCCTGCCGGAGGAGGAGCTCGCGCGCCTGGCCGCGTGGAGCGAAGAGCTCGGCTGGGCCTTCAGCGGCGTGAGCGTTGACGCCGCCCTCTTTGACGGCGCGCCGGTGACCGAGCAGTACCCGCGCGAGATGTACTACCGACTTCTCGCCGGGCAGATGCTGCCGGAAGGCATAAGCCGTATCATTTACCTGGACCCTGATACGCTGGTCATCAACCCGCTCCGCCCCCTGTGGGAGACGGACATGAAAGGATGCATGTTCGCCGCCGCGGCCCACACCGGAAAGACCGAGCTCGCCAACAACGTGAACCGGCTTCGCCTCGGCACCGACCACGACTACTACAATTCCGGCGTGCTGCTTATGGACCTTGAGCGCTGCCGACGGAACATAAGCGCAGGCGAGCTCTTTGACTTCGTGCGCACCCACCGCCATGAGCTGGTGATGCCTGACCAGGACCTGCTCAACGCCATGTATGGCACCAGCATACTCCCGCTCGACGACGCGCTCTGGAACTATGACGCCCGCAACTACAACAATTACATACTGCGCAGCTCCGGCGAGCAGAATGTGCGCTGGGTCATGCAGAACACGGCCATCCTGCATTTCTGCGGCAAGGCCAAGCCCTGGAAGCCTAACTACATGTACCGCTTCGGCCTCCTCTACCAGCACTACGAGCAGCTGGCGGAGCGCTCGTGGGGCCCCGGCGCGGCGCGCAGCTGAAGGAGGGACAGCCATGTGCGGGAGGTACTTCATAGATATCGGGGACGCCGAGCTCAGCCGCCTTGTGTCCGCCGCCGGACGCAGGGCCGCCGTCAAGACCGGCGAGATTTTCCCCTCCGACACCGCGGCGGTGATCGCCAACAGCCGCAGCCTCAGGCCGGCCGTCTTCCCCATGCGCTGGGGCTTTGAGCGGCCGGGCGGCGGGCTCGTCATAAACGCGCGCAGCGAGACGGCCTCGCAGAAGCCCATGTTCCGCGAGAGCTCCCGCCTGCGCCGCTGCCTGGTCCCGGCCAGCTTCTATTTCGAGTGGGGGCACGGCCCGGGCGCCAGGGTCAAGTACGAGCTGTACCCGGAGCGCAGCGGTATTGTCTACCTGGGCGGGCTCTACACCATTGACGCCTCCGGCGTGCCCCGCTTCGTTATACTAACGCGTGAGGCCTCACCCGGCACAGCCTTTATCCACGACCGCATGCCGGTGCTGGTGCCGCCCGGGCGCTGCGGCGACTGGCTGTCCCAGCGCTTCACTCTTGACGAACTGCTGGACGCCGCCGAGACAGGGCTTTGTTTCCGACCGACGCCGGCGGAGGAAAACAAAACAGCAGGGCTTGAGTCCTAGGCTCAAACCCTGCTGCTTTTTTGGGCGCTCAGCGCCCTTTATTCATCAGCTCAGGCAACGGTCTCGATGGAGACGAACTTGAAGTTCGCACCCTCGACGGCGGCCTTGAGCATGTCGTCGGTGACGCTCTCGTTGCAGACGACGGAAGCGGTGCCGGCCTCGTGGCTGGCCTCGGCGCTCTCTACGCCCTCGAGGGCGGCGAGAGTCCTCTGGAGACGGCCAGAGCAGCCGCCGCAGTGCATACCTTCAACCTTCATGAGCTTCTTCATGATGTATTGTCCTCCTTGAGTTTGATGTAAATTTATATCCGGGCTCGGGTGAATCACTCGATGCCGAGGAAAACGTAACCTGCCTTGGCAACGGCGGCCTTGATGGCCTCCTCGTCCGTGCCGGGCTTCATGCTGACCACCGCAGTGCCGGCCTTGGCGTCAGCCTGGACGCTGCCCACACCGTCTACGGCGCTCAGGGCAGTGGTGACGGCCTTCTCGCAGTGCTCACACATCATGCCGTCAATCCTGACGGTCCTGGTGACGGCGTCGCCGGCGGGGCACTCGCACGCGCTCTTGTCGCCCACAAAGCCCTGCGGGACGTAGCCTGCCTTGGTGACGGCCTCGTTCATGGCCTCCTCGCTCACGCCGGGCTGGAGCCTGATGACGGCGGTGCCGGCCTTAGCGTCGGCAGTGACGGTCTCGACGCCTTCAACAGCCTCGAGGGCAGTCCTGACGGCCTTCTCGCAGTGCTCGCACATCATGCCGTCGATCTTCATGGTCTTCTCGACCGTACCGGTTATGGGGCAGGCGGTGACGTTCTCGCCGAAGCCGACGAAGACATAGCCCGCCTTGGTGACGGCGTCCTTGAGGGCCTGCTCGCTGGTCTCGGGGGTAATCTGGAACTTGGCGATGCCTTTTTCGGCGCTGGCGGTGACGCCCTCCACGCCGGGGACGGCCTCAAGGGCCTCGGTGACGGTCTTCTCGCAGTGGCCGCACATCATGCCGTCTATGCGCATGGTGACGTCGATGAGCTCCTCTTCCTCGGCGGGGGCCTCGGCGCACTGCTTGTGCTTGCGCGGCTTGTCCTTGCTGGAGTCGTACATCTTGAACAGGTTCAGACGCAGAGCGTTGGTGACGACGCAGAAGGAGCTGAGGCTCATGGCGGCGGCGCCGAGCATCGGGTTGAGCGTCAGGCCCGCCCAGACGAAGCAGCCCGCGGCGATGGGGATACCGATGGAGTTGTAGAAGAAGGCCCAGAACAGGTTCTGGTGTATGTTGCGCAGCGTGGCGCGGGACATTCGGATGGCGGCGGGGACGTCGGAAAGCTGGCTCTTCATGAGCACGACGTCGGCGGCATCGATGGCCACGTCGGTACCGGCGCCGATGGCGATGCCGATGTCGGCGCGGGTCAGGGCGGGTGCGTCGTTGATGCCGTCGCCGACCATGGCGACCTTGCCCTGCTTCATGAGCTTGCGGATAACGCTCTCCTTGCCGTCGGGCAGGACGCCGGCAATGACCTCGTCCACGCCCGCCTGGGCGCCGATGGCCTTCGCGGTGCGCTCGTTGTCGCCGGTGAGCATGACGACGCGGATGCCCATGTTGCGCAGCTCCTGAACGGCGCGCGGGCTGTCCTCCTTGATGACGTCGGCCACGGCGATGATGCCGGCGAGCTTGCCGCCCTCGGCAAAGTACAGCGGGGTCTTGCCCTGCCCGGCGAGGGCTTCGGCCTTCTCGCGCATGTCGTCGGTGACGGTGGCCTTGGTGACGATGAACTTATGGTTGCCGGTGGCGAGCTCTTTGCCGCCCATGGTGGCGATGACGCCGTTGCCGGGCAGAGCCTCGAAGGAGCTGACCTCGGGGGCCTTCATATTGAGCTCCTCGCCGCGCTGCATGATGGCGCGGGCCAGCGGGTGCTCGCTCTTCTGCTCGAGCGCGAGGGCGAGGCGCATGAGCTCCTCCTCGCTGACGCCCTCGGCGGGGATTATGTCGGTGACCTTTGGCTCGCCGGAGGTGATGGTGCCGGTCTTGTCCAGGGCGACGATGTCCATCTTGCCGGCCTCTTCGAGGGAGGCGGCGGTCTTGAAGAGGATACCGTTCTTGGCGCCCATGCCGTTGCCGACCATGATGGCGACGGGAGTCGCCAGGCCGAGCGCGCAGGGGCAGCTGATGACCAGGACGGAGATGCCGCGCGCGAGGGCGTAGCCGAAGGTCTGGCCTATGAGCAGCCACACTATGATGGTGACTATGGCAATGGATATGACGGCGGGGACGAAGATGCCGGAGACCTTGTCGGCGACCTTGGCTATGGGCGCCTTGGTGGCGGCGGCGTCGGAGACCATCTGGATGATCTGGCTGAGGGTGGTGTCCTCGCCGACGCGGGTGGCCTGGCACTTGATAAAGCCGCTCTGGTTGAGCGTGGCGGCGGAAACGCTGTCGCCCTCGGCCTTGTCCACCGGGATGCTCTCGCCGGTGAGCGCGCTCTCGTTGACGGCGCTGTGGCCTTCAAGCACGATGCCGTCTACGGGGATGTTCTCGCCCGGGCGCACCACGAAGATGTCGCCCTTCTGCACTTCCTCGATGCCGACGGTGACCTCCTGGCCGTCGCGCAGTACGGTGGCGGTCTTGGGGGCGAGCTTCATGAGGCTCTTGAGCGCGTCGGTGGTCTTGCCCTTGCTGCGCGCCTCGAGCATCTTGCCGACGGTGATGAGCGTGAGGATCATCGCGGCGGCCTCGAAGTAGAACTCCGTGTGCATGACGTGCATCTGATCCATCGGAGTCGCCTTCGTGGTCATCTCAAAGAGCGCGTAGCTGCTCCATACAAACGCGGCGGAAGAGCCGAGTGCGACCAGGGTGTCCATATTGGGCGCCTTGTGCGCGAGACTCTTGAAGCCGGAGATGAAGAACTTCTTGTTGATTATCATGATGATGACGGTCAGGTAGAGCTGGATGAGCGCCTGGGCCATATAGTTGGTCGCCAGGAACTCCGGCAGCGGCCAGCCCCACATCATCGCGCCCATGGAGAAATACATGAGCACTATGAGGAAACCGACGGACGAAATCAGGCGGCGCTTGAGCACCGGAGTCTCGTGGTCCTCCAGCGCGGCCTCGGCCTCTGCCATGGAGCTCGCCGCGCTCTGCTGTCCGCCGGCACCCTTCTCACTGGCGCCGTAGCCGGCGTCCACGACCGCCTTTATGATGTCGGCGGGGGAAGCGGTGCCCTCGACGCCCATGGAATTGGTCAGCAGGCTGACCGAGCAGCTGGTCACGCCCGGTACAGCGTTTACGGCCTTCTCAACTCTGGCGCTGCAGGCCGCGCAGCTCATGCCTGTGACATTAAACTGCTTCATACGATACCTTTTACCTCCCTGTTGCGTTACCTCATCAACTTCTGCAGAGTTTTCAGCAGCTCGTCGATGGTCTCGTCGTTGCCCTCGCGGATATCATCGACTACGCAGGTACGGATGTGGTCGCTGAGAAGCTCGCGGTTGAAGGCGTTCATCGCCGCCGTCACCGCTGCGGACTGCACGAGGATATCGGGACAGTAGACGCCCTTCTCCACCATGCCGCGTATGCCGCGCACCTGGCCCTCAATACGGTTGAGCCGGTGTATGAGCTTCTTGTACTCCTCCGGAGTGCGCTCTTTAGTCCTCTGGCAACAACATTGCTTTGTCTCTCCCATGATGAACTCCTTCCGTGCAGGATACCCATCAGGGGTAGTTATAGTATACCCCTGATGGGTATAATGTCAATACCCATTTTTCACTTTAACGTAGTGCTGTGCCCTTTGTACCGGTCAGCTGTCCGACGTAGAGCGCAGCGCACCGCCTTCAGTATAATACACCGTAATGCCATCCTTTTCAAGTGCTTCCAGTGCATCCAGATTGAAGGTATCGGAGATAAAAACCGGGGCAAGCTTCAGCGCCAGCGCGGCGCAGCCCCCGTCTAATGAGTAAGCGGCCAGCTCCGGTATGCAGCTGCGGTCAAGCCCGTCTTCCGTGTCGAGGAAGGCCGAGCGAACAGTGCCGTCACCGTAGACGTAGTATCCTCCCGAATTCCCGCTCTCCAGCGGGTAATCGTGCAGATAAGCTATGCTCACGGTACCGGAAAACTGCAGCGTGGCAATATTGCTCACAGACGTGCCGTCACGGTGGGAGAATGTAAAAGAGTACTCCGTGCCGGTCTCGTCATCCAGACAGCGCATGAAGCCGTCGTCGCTGATAACAGCGCCGTGCGTATACCCGGCGCTGCTCAGGGCGTCGGCAATATAGTCAGCGATGAAGGCGTTCTTCATCCATGTGAGGTCAATATACCGCTCAACCGCGTTGTCCCCGGCGAAGCTGAGGTACTCGTCCGAGACACGCAGGCACACAGTGTTGTCCCCCAGCAGCTCCAGCCGCACCGACTCGGGGTCGTTTATGAAAGCCGCAGCTGCGGCGAAGAACTCGCCCTGCACCGGGTTGAGCCGCGGGTCGAACTCGGCCGCCTCCGCGTCGCCGGCGCTGTTGAAGAGGGCGTAATACTGCTCGTAGAGCGGGGCCAGGTAATGATAGCGCGTCCCGCTCTCCTCCAGGAGGGCAAGGGCAGCATAGAGCGCCCCGTCAACGACGACGCGCTCGTTAGGGTGCCGGTTGATATACCAGATATTGCTGCGCCCCTCCGCCTCAATGTCGGAGCTGAAGAGCTCGAGAGCGTCCGTCGCGGCCTCAGTGTAAAGCGAGCGCACCTCGCGCCGCTCGTCCGTGGCGTCGGCGCCGTTGTAGCCGAGGTTGTAATAGAAGGTAAAGTCCTCCCCGGCGTTCATCTCGCCGCTGAGCACAGTTATCTCCTGCAGCCCCGCGTCGGTGCTGACGAGGGAATTCACGCCGAAGGCGAAGGCGGCCACAGCTATGACTATGAGCGCAATCACCAGAACCGTGCGCAGCTTGATTCTGTCCTCAGACAGGGGTATATGTATCACCTTGTCCACCGTGGGACGGTCATTCTGGACAGAGCGTTTTTTCATCGGCTACAATACGGCGATGAGCATGAAAATGCCCAGCACGACGATAAGCACACCCACGCAGGCGAAGAACGCCAGCGCGCCCTTGCGGCAGGCCTTATAGTTGCGAATGTAGTTGCGGCGCCGGAAAATATATGCCGCGATAAGCCCGAAAACCGGCAGGAAGAAAGAAAGTATCGCGTACCAGGCGCTGCCTGTATCGTGGACGGGCCGGTCGAGTATCACTTCGCTGGTGGCCAGGTTCTCCTCTTCAGCCTCGGCCGGGGCATCCGCGTTGACGCCTACGATGGAGAGAGACTTGAGCGGCACGCCGCGCTCGCGTATTGCCCTGTACTCCGCTATCTCCTCGGCGCTGCCGTAGACGTAGTGCTCGTGGCCTATGTCCACAAGTTCCGGCTGCACGCCCTCGCCGTAGTTGTGCACACTGGGGTCGTAGGTGAACAATACCTTGTTCTTCTCCAGCTGCGGGTCGGGCAGGGGTATAGCCGATATCAGCGAGCGGGTATAGGGATGGAGCGGGTAGTTGAACAGCTCTTCCGAGGAGGCGATTTCAACTATCCTGCCCTTGTATATGACGCCTATGCGGTCGGATATATAGCGCACTATGGAGAGATCGTGCGCTATGAAGAGGTAGGTCGTGCCCTGCTCCTCCTGGAACTTGTTCATGAGGTTGAGTATCTGCGCGCGTATGGACACGTCGAGCGCGGATATGGGCTCGTCGGCCACGACGAGCTCCGGTTCCATGACCATGGCGCGGGCCAGGCCCACGCGCTGGCGCTGACCGCCGGAGAACTCGTGCGGATAGCGGGTCAGGTGTTCGGGCAGCAGGCCGACCTCCTCTATGATGTTCTCCACCTTGCGGACGCGGTCGGCCTCGTTATCGTAGAGGTGGAAGTTGTAAAGCCCCTCGGAGATGATGTAATCCACCGTGGCGCGCTCGTTGAGCGAGGCAGCCGGGTCCTGGAACACCATCTGGATATTGCGTATGACCTCTCGGTCGAGGGAGTGCGGTATTTTGCCGGATATGCGCACGCCCTTATAGAGTATCTCGCCGTTTGAACACGTGTTGGCGCGGATGACGGCGCGGCCAATCGTGGTCTTGCCCGAGCCGGACTCGCCCACGAGGGAGAAGGTCTCGCCCTTGTACACGTCAAAGGAGACGTCCTGCACGGCGCGGACCATATTCTCGCCCCTGCCGAAGTTGATGTCCACATGCTTGAGCGAGAGCAGTATCTCCCGGCCCTCGTCGTCAACGGGGCCGTGCTCCGGGAAGTGGCTCGCGCTGGCGTCCAGCGTGACGGTATTTTTCTCTTTTCCCATGGCTTCGCCCCCTTTCTATATGTTGAACACCTTCATCAGGGTGCCGTGGATGTCGTGTATTATCTCCGGCTTCTCCACCTTGGGCGCGCGCGGGTCAAGCAGCCAGGTCTTGGCGTAATGCGTGTCCGAGATCTTGAACATCGGCGGCTCGCGCAGGGTATCCACGCGCAGGCAGTACGGATTGCGCGGCGCGAAGGCGTCGCCTACTATCTCGTTGTAGAGACTCGGCGGGGTGCCGGCGATGGAGTAGAGCTTCATGCCCCTGTCCATGAGCTGGGGCAGCGAGCTCAGCAGCGCCCAGGTATACGGGTGGCGCGGGTCGTAGTAGACCTCCTCCACCGTGCCGAGCTCTATTATCTGCCCGGCGTAGAGCACCGCCACGCGGTCGGCCACGTTGGCCACCACGCCGAGGTCGTGGGTGATGAACACGATGGTGTAGCCGAACTCCTTCTGCAGGTCCTTGATGAGCTTTATGATCTGCGCCTGGATGGTGACGTCCAGGGCCGTGGTGGGCTCGTCGCAGATGAGTATCTTGGGCTGGCAGGAGAGCGCAATGGCGATGACTATGCGCTGGCGCATGCCGCCGGAGTACTGGAAGGGGTAGTCGTCAAAGCGGTTCTCGGCATTGGGTATGCCGACCTTCTTCATGAGGACGATGGCACGCCTGCGCGCCTCCAGCTCGGAGACGTTCTGGTGCTTCATGATGACCGATGTGATCTGCTTGCCTATGGTCATGATGGGGTTGAGCGAGGTCATCGGGTCCTGGAATATGGTCGCTATCTTCTGGCCGCGTATCTTGGTCCAGTCGTTCACGCACTCCGTGCGGGCCAGGTTCAGCACCAGCGAGCCGCGCAGCTTCCCGTTTTCTTCGCCCAGATACTTCACGCGGAAAACGGCGTTTTCAAAGATGCCGTTGAGCTGGGCTTCGTCGCTCAGGTCGGCGCCTATGGTCATGGCCTCTTTTATGGCGGCATAGAGCCTGCGCTCCTGCTGCCAGCGCTTCTTCTTCGGATAGCGGCCCAGCGAGAGGCAGACCTCACGGGCCAACACCCTATTGCGCTCAAGCGTTTCCGGTGAGAGCTCTCCGGCGCACTCGCGCGCGTAGCGCTCCTGCAGCTCCGCCATGCGCCTGCTGTACTCTGCGTTATAGGCGGTGTCCGCCCTGGTTTTGGCCGCATGCTCACGCATGGTTGCCTTTTTGCGGCGCTCGAGCTCTGCGATACGGTCGTCCAGCTCTGATATCCTGTGCGCAGCTTCCTTTATCTTGTCCTTTTCCTTGGAACGGTCCAGGGTCTGCTTGTAGTTGTGCGCCTGGGTACGCTGGAAGGTGAGCTCGCGGCGCTCCTTCTCAAAGGCCTCGGCATCCCCGGCGCTGAGCGTAAGGCGCTCCTCACGGTCACGCTCCAGGGCCTTTATCTCCCTGTAGGTGTTCGCGCCGAGCTCCAGCCTGGAGTATTCGTTCAGCTTTTCCTCCGCCCTGGCTATGGCGCCGCCGCCGATGGCGAAGCATACCTCGGTGATGGAGTCGTCGTTGAAGATGATGTCGCCCCGGTCGATGAAGCCGTTGTTGTCGAGCATGCCGGCGAAGGTCTTGGTGAGCACGCTCTTGCCGCAGCCGCTCTCGCCGACGATGGCGATGGATTCGTTCTCGTATATGTCCAGGGACACGCCGCGTATGGCGGTCAGCACGCGGCCGCGGACGCGGAACTTTACATGCAGGTCCCTGATGGAGAGTAAAACTTTCTTGTCTTCCATGAGCCGCACCCCTACATGTGAGTTCTCGGGTCGGCTGCGTCGCCGAGGTTCTGGCCTATGAGGAACAGCACGACGGATATGAACGCGCTGAGCATAACCGGGCACCAGAACTCCCAGCCCCAGCCGGGCGTCACCATGGCGCTCTGTGAGTTGTACAGGATCTTGCCCAGAGTGGTGTCGGAGATGCCGAGGCCGATATAGCTGAGGAAGGCCTCGGAGGCGATATAGGCCGGGATCTGCGTGGCCATGACGGTGACGATGAAGCTTATCATGAAGGGCAGGATGTTCTTCACCGCTATGCGCACGGTAGATGAGCCGAGACAGCGCGAGGCTAGGTTGTACTCGCGGTCGCGTATGATTATGACCTGCGTGCGCAGGGAGTAGGCCACGCCTATCCAGCCCGTGACACACATGGCAAACAGCAGCGTGCCGAAGCTGGGCGAGAACACCAGGACCCAGACAGAGATTATCAGGGTGCCGGGCACGTTGCTCACGACGTTGCGCACCTCGTTCATGACGAGGTCCACCTTCTTGGAGAAGCCCCAGATGGCGCCAACGACTATGCCGATGGAGAAGTTGATCAGCGTACACAGCAGGGCCAACGAGAGAGATATCCTCGCGCCGTACCACATGGAGTCAAACGTGGACTGGCCGGAAGCGCCGGTGCCGAAAATCCAGCGGATGGAGAAGCCGAACTTCTCAATGGCGGCCCATGGCGTGAGGTGCTTGGCCGTGGAGTCCATGATGTTGCCGTAGCGGTCATAGCCCATGACCGCGGGGTATATGTACGTGAAGGCGATGATTACGGCGAAGAGCACGAGAATGACTATGTTGGATTTCTTGCGGAAGAACACCCTGAACACGCTGTGCCAGTAGGAGTAGCGCGGTGCGGTTATCTTCTCCACCGCCGCCGTGTCCTGCGGCACCCGCTCAAAGAGCTCCTCGTCGGTCAGGCCCGTGTCGTCCAGCCTTATGAATTCTTCCTGTGTTGCGACTGCCATCTTGAATCACCTCGCCTTGGATGTGTAGGAGATACGCGGGTCCATGACCGCCATGAGGATATCGCCCATAATGGCGGATATGATGAACAGGATGCCGTAGAACAGCGCCACGCCCACGATGACCGCGTTGTCGTACGCGCCGATAGCCTGTATCAGCAGCCCGCCGACGCCGGGGATCAGGTACACCTGCTCCATGATTATCGCGCCGGACAGAGCTCCGGTTATGGCGCCCGGTATACCGTGGACCACGGGTATGGCGGCGTTTTTGAAGATGTGCTTGGTGAATATCTCCCTCTCGCTCAGGCCCTCGCTGCGGGCGAACTTGACGTAGTCGGAGTTCATCTGGTCGACCATATAGCGCCGCATCCACTTCATCTCGCCCGCTATGGCACCTATGGCCGAGGAGGCAATCGGCATTATGTACATCAGCCAGGTGGGGTTGTCCAGCGAGAAGGTCGTCGGCAGTCCCAGCTTGTTGCCTATGGCCTTGAGCATGAGCATATAGGCCAGACCCGGCACTGCCATGATGACGACGACATAGGCGTTGCCGAGGCTGTCCACCCAGGTGTCCTTCTTCTTGGCCATCAGGATGCCGAGCGGCAGTCCGATGATGTAGGCCAGTGCGGAGGCTATGATACTCACTATAAAGGAGTAGTACATGCGCGAACCGCTGTCCTTGACCAGGGACACGTTGGTGTAATCGTCATTATAAAGGTCGGCGTACACCTGGTTCAAATCCCGCGAGCCGGCCAGGTATGTGGCCGAGTGCAGGTCGTCCGCGCTCTGCTCCACCACGCCGGTGGGATAATACGTGGTCGAACGCACGTAGTTGCCCTGGGGCTGCACCATCGTCTCAAAGGCGTCCACGCCCTTGTTGACGCTGTACGAGGTGCCCAGGTGTATCGTCAGGAAATTCTGATGTATATAGGGAAAACGGTTGTCGAAGTAGAGCAGGTACTTGTGGTAGGTGCCGTTGCCCATGATGGCCGGGGCGAACTTCTCTCCGCCGTAAGCCGGGTCATAGAGGGTGAATGTGAGCCCCCTCTCCCCTATGTCCTCTTCGACGTAGTTGATGTTGTCAAATTCAAAGATGCCGGTAAAGAAATTGAGCATGCGGATGAGGAGCGGCGTGTTCTGATAGGCAAACAGGTTGGCTGCCCCGCCGGTCGCTATGCGGTTGGGCGTGGCCATGACCGCATCCAGCCTCACCACGGTATACCCCTGCGCCTCGTACTCCTCTGTAAAGCGCTGGATATAGGCGGCCGTCTCCTCGCTGTCCTTCTCAGCCGTGCGGCCGATGGTGGCCACGCTCTGGCGCTCCTCCTCGGTGATCTCACCGGAGGTCATCAGCTGGTTGAGCCAGTCGGTGTAGGGGACGTAGTCGAGGTAGTCATACTCCTCCCACTTCTGGTACATATAGATGGTCCTCTGGTTGTTGCTGAGCTTGACGTACTGCTCGTCCTCCGCGAAGATAAGCGTGTCGTCCAGCCAGGAGAACACCATCATCATTATGAGCGCGATCGCGATTATAACCGAGATGCAGCCGCGAAAAAAACGTTTGAAAAAATACTTTACCATAAGCGCGCTCCCTTTAATGGGGAGAGGCGGATGGGGTTCATGCCCATCCGCCCCGCCTGGATTTCTAATTTATATGGTATAACGCAGCCGTTATCACCAAATTCCCATCTTCTGAATAGCGAAGCCGTCGCCGTAAGGCAGCAGGCCGTCCAGATAGGTCTCGGGGTCGCCGAAGTCGGCGCCAATGCCGCCCAGGCCGCCGAGGTCGTAGTTGTACTCGGAACCGCTGTTGGTGTTGAACCAGGTGTTGAGGTTCTCGGTGCCGTCCTGGCACTCGATGAGGGCAAGATCAACCATGCCGCCCAGGGCACTCTCGATGCAGGTCTCGAGCACATACGCCTGATTGGAGGCTATCTCGTTATAAGCGGAGTACGGATAGTCGAGGACAATGGGATTCTCCGCACTGACCTCGTAGCCCATGGCCGCGAGCTCTTCGATGGCGAGCTGCAACTCTGCCGCGGCATTCTCCACGTTGTACCAGCCGTCGAAGCCGTCGCTGGAGTGGCTCTCCTCGTCCCAGACCTTGAAGGGATAGCCGTCCGCGGTGACCTGGGCCTGGACTATCTCGCCGTAGAACGTGCCGGCCTCAAAGGTTGTGGGCGTCCCGTTGATATCCACGGCCACGTCCTCTTCCAGGGTGACAAAGTTGCCGGGCACATAGCTGTTGCGCAGGCAGACGTACTTGAGGTCCTCGCCCAGGCTCTGCGCGACATAGCTGGCGCGGTCGATGGAGTAGGCCAGGGCCAGGCGGAAGTGCTGGTTCTGCAGCGCGGCGCGGCTGACCTCCTTCTGGTCCTCGGTCTTACTGGAGGCGCAGGCGCCGTCAGCCACGTTGGCGTAGGTCTGGCGGTTCTCATTGAACCACATCATGAAGATGTTAGTGACGTTGGGGGCGACATGTACGTACTGGTCAAAGTTGCCGTCGCTCTTGGCCATCTCAAGCTGGGCGGTGTCAAGGACGATGGTGGTGCCGACGCCGTTCATGAAGTCGTTGTACTCACGGGTGACGTCGCTGCCGTCGTCGTAGATGAAGTTCACGGCCTTGATCTGGACGTTTTCGGCGTTCCAGTAGCTCTCGTTGGCCACATAGTTGATGGAGTTCTTGTCGGTTACGTTGGTGCAGAGGTACGGTCCGCAGTAGGCTATGTGGTCCTGATCGGTGCCGTACAGGTAGGAGCTGGAGGCAATGGCCTCGTCGTACTCGGCAATGCCGAACACGCCGCCCTGGCTGAGGTAGTAGCTGCGGCTCATGGGTATGAAGCAGGTGTCCGCTATCATGCTCATGAAGTACGGGCACTCCTCGGTGAGCGTGTACTGCAGGGTATAGTCGTCAATGGCCTTGACGCCGACGGTGGTGAAGTCGGTGGTCTCGCCGTAGAGGTAGGCGTCCAGCCCCTCCAGCACGCCGCTGAGATTATAGATGGAGCTCGAGCCGGCGTCTACAACGTGCTGAAGGCCCGCGACCCAGTCGTCGGCGGTCAGCTCGGCGACCTGGCGGCCCTGGCTGTCCACCCAGGTGACGCCTTCGCGGATATAGAAGGTGTAGGTAAGTCCGTCCTCAGAGACGTCGTAGTCGGTGGCGAGGTGGGGAACCAGCTCGCCCTCGCTGTTGTACTGGTAGAGGTAGTCTATGAAGGACGCGTCGTCGTGGAAGTCGCCGTCGGAGAGGAAGTCCCAGGTGGTGCCGACACGGTCAAAGGTTGTGGTGGCAGTATCCGTAAAGGTATAGCCCTGCTCGGTGAGATAGTCAACGGCGCTCTGGGTATAAGTGCCGGTGCCGGCGAGCTCATACCACATGTCGGTGATGTGCTCGTAATCCTCGGTGGTTATTATTTCATTGGTGATGACCATCTGGTCGTAATAGACGCGGTCTCCCAGCCAGGCTGCGTAGCCGCCGGCGCGGAAGGGCACGCGGCTCATGGCATAGCAGCCGCCCGCGGTGTACATGGGCGTGGCAACGCCGCTCTCGAGGAATTTGGCCTCGGCTATGGCCATCAGTGCCCAGCGCTCGCTGAGCGTCTCGGCCTCAAACGCCGCCATGTAGGCGTCGTAGAAGTCCCCCATTGAAGCCATGTATATGGCCTCGTCGTCCGTGAGGATCCCGCCCTCAGCGGACGCGCTCGGCGCAGGCGTGGCAGTGACCTCACTGTCATCGCCGCCGCAGGCGGCAAGCGAGAGCACCATAACCAGGCACAGTGCAAGAGCCAGTACTTTCTTTAATCGTTCTGTCATCATTTTCTCCCCCTTCGAGGTTTTCATATCTCCAAATGCCGCAGCAAGTTGGACCGTTTAACTCCCAATACCCCGGGTCCCTATATATATGAATAAAATGTTACAACAATTTAAAGGGCTTGTCAATGCTAACTTCCGACTATTTCCGACAGCTGTCCAGAAATTTTGGCGCTTATTGTTATTATTCCTATCATTTTATCGCTTTAATTTGACAGGTCTGGTACCATTTTTACTATTCTAACAATTACACTGTATATTTTGAGCTGATTTTCTATAATTCGTCCATATGCTCACAAAGCTGCCGTATGCCTCAGAGCGGCATATACCAAATACGGGTATGCAAAGCGCCGCCCCGGCGTTCCGCGCGGGACGGCGCTGACAATACTTGTTTCAGAGGGAGGATATCTCCTCCAGGCCGCAGCGCTCCAGCTCGGCCCTCGGTGCCAGGACGCAGACACCGGCCCGCTTCATGGCCGCCTCCAGACTGTCAGCCACTGCGGCAAGGTCTGCGCAGGTACAGCCGAGCAGCTGGCTGCGCCGGGCCCGGCGCAGCTCGTCGGTGATGCCGCGGAAGAAGAGGTCGTCGGCCTCCTCACCCTTGGCCCGCGGCGTGAGCAGCGGTTCGTTGGCCGAGATGGCGCCGGTGATAAGGCCTGCGAGTTCGGGGCCTCCCCCGGCGAAGCCGCGCAGGAATTCAGCCGCTTTGGCGTAAATGTCCAGCGTCCTGGCCGCGCTCGGGTCGCGGTAGGAATAGCAGCCGTCAAAGCCGTTTATGCGCGTAACCATACCGGTGCCGTATGCGCCGCCCTGGACGCGCACGGCGTTCCAGAGGTATTCAAGTGAGACCACGCGCCCGGCCAGCTGCCAGCGGCCGTCAAACTCTCCGCTCAGGCCGCCCATCGCGGCGTAGCCCACGTCGGAGGGTATCTCTATGCCCTCACGGCGCACGCCGCGCGGGGAGACGCCCGGGCCGGAGACAGCCTCTCCCTCCGGCAGGGCGGCTATGAGTGCGGCCAGGGCCGTGTCCACGGCCTCGCTGCGCATACCGGTGACGCTTACGGTGAGGCCGCGGCGGCCGATAACGCGCCGGGACAGCTCCTCGAGCCGGCCGTACAGCCCGGAGAGCCCGTCCTCGGAGACGAGGCGCTTGAGCCAGTTGTAGTAGTCGCAGCCGTTGGCCCACTCGTTGGCGGCGGAGCCGGCGGTGAACTGCGACGCTGCCCGCCCCAGTGCCGAGACGTGGCCGTTGTTGACGAGCTGCTGGAGCATACCTGTGCGGCGCTGGCGCAGGATGTCCGTTATCTCGCGCTCGGAGTCAAGGCGGCTGGTGGTGAGCACTTCGGCCAGCAGCTCGAGCGCGCGGTCTATCTTGCTCTCTATGGCGCTGACGCGCGCGGTGAGCTTCGCGCAGTATTTGTCCGCGCTCTGCTCGTAGACGTCCACGGAGAAGTTCATGCTGCCGCAGTAGAGCTGCAGCAGACTGCTCAGCTCCTGGGCGCTGTGCCCGGCGGTGGCGACCTTGCCCATGAGCTCGCCGAGGAAGCTCACCGCAGCCGTCTCCTCGCCGCTCAGGCCGGTGATGTCGAAGTAAAGCGAGACGTAGCTGATGCCGAGGGCAGGCAGCTCGTGGCGCAGCAGGGTAACGCCGCCGAGCCCGTCAAGCTCGGTGGGATAGTGCTCCGGCTCCGGGCTGATATCGCTGAGCTCCAGCCTGGGCAGGGTGGCCAGCGCCTCCGGGCTGTCCGGGCTGGCGTGCCAGGCGTCGAGCGCGGTCTGCCCGGCCTTCACGCTCTCCCGCTCCTCTGCGCTCCAGGACGCCGCTATGCGCTCCAGCTCCCGCGCGTCGCGCCCGCGGCGCTCCTCGCCCACGGTGTGGGAGGGCACCATGACGACCTCGCAGCCGTGCGGGTTATCCAGCAGCACCGTGCGTATAAGCTCCTCAAACCAGCCCTCGTCCATCCTGGCGCGCAGGACGTCAAAGAGGTTCCCCACCTCCAGCATGGCATCGGGCTCGCCGCCGCGCAGCCAGCTGTCCAGCACGCTGAAGCTCAGGCCCAGCCCCTGCGGATAGTAGCCGAAATCACGCTCACGCATCTGGAATTCCAGGTTGGCCATAGCGGCCTCGAGCTCGCGGCGGTCAACGCCCTCGCTCACTACTTGCTCGAGCACGGAGCGGAGCTTTTCCCCGGCGGGGACTATGTCCTCCTCCTTCACGTTGCGCACCTCGAGCTTGACGAACGGCTGGGCGCAGCCGTCCCAGACCATCATGCTGACCGCTTCTCCCAGGCCGGCGGCGAGCATCTCGCGCGTGAGCACGGACTGGTTGTTCCCGCAGAGCACTGTGCAGAGCACCTGCATGGCCGTCATGCGCTCGCGGTCGGTTATCTCTCCCACCACGCGGCCCCAGGCGAGGCGGTAGCGGTCGTGCTCGTCCTCTTCGGCGGAGAGCTCGTATTCTATTCGCTGCGGCTGCGCCTTCACGGGCCGCTGCAGCGCCGGGACGGGCAGCCTCTCACCGGGCTCGAAGCCGCTGAGGTACTCCTCGTCGAGTATGGTGAGCACAGTGTCGATATCCACGTCGCCGTCCAGGTAGACGTAGGCGTTGGAGGGTGAATAGAATCTGCGGTGGCAGTCCAGGAACTGCTCATAGGTCAGGTCAGGGATGTGTTCCGGGTCGCCGCCGGAGACGAAGCAGTACGGCGTGTCCGGGAAGAGCGCGCGCATGAGGGCATCCTCCTCGAGCTCGTCCGCGTCCGCGAACGCGCCGCGCATCTCGTTGTAGACCACGCCCTTGCGGCTGAGCCTGCCGTCGGAGTCCAGTTCGTAGTGCCAGCCCTCCTGGCGGAAGATCTCGCTCTTGCTGTATATCAGCGGGCGGAACACGGCGTCCAGATAGACGCGCATGAGGTTGAGGAAATCCTTCGGGTTGCGGCTGGATATGGGGTAATAAGTCTTGTCCGGAAAGGTCATGGCGTTGAGGAAGGTGTTCATGGAGGTCTTCATCAGCTCCACGAAGGGCTCCTTGGTCGGATAGCGCTCCGAGCCGCAGAGCACGGAGTGCTCCAGGATGTGAAACACGCCCGTGTCGTCCTCCGGCAGGGTGGGGAACGCAATGCCGAAGGTGCGGTTCTCCTCGCCGCGCCTGAGCCACACCAGCTCCAGACGCGTGCGCTCATGACGCATGTGATACATGACCGCATCCAGCTCATGCAGGGCCTGGGTGCGGATAACGGTAAAGCCGTGGTTGGCAGTGCCTGTAAGCATACGCAGCCTCCTTTTTTTGCTGTTGACATTATAGCCCAATCATCCCGCGTTGGCTACATAAATTTTCGCGCGGCACCAATACCCCCGCCACGGGCTGCATACCCAATGGCAGGCATAAAAATACGCCGCGAACGATATGCCGTCCGCGGCGACGTGGTGGACCTGAAGAGACTCGAACTCTCGACCTCTCGGATGCGAACCGAACGCTCTCCCAGCTGAGCTACAGGCCCATATATGATGTGAAGCGCCCTCAAGCGCTCGATTATTATACCACATATTTCAGATTTGTAAAGAGTAAAATTCCTTGTTGCGTAAATTAATCATATGAGGTATAATACCTGCGCGGTCCTTCGCAAGGCTGCACCAGTCGGGGAGCCAGCGGTGCCCTGTAACCTGCAATCCGCTACAGCAGGGATTGATTCCCGATTGAGGACAGTTCGGTGTGCCGTCAGCACGCAGTAAGCGGCGTTGAAGCTCCGATCCCGCGCAACGTATTCCCGTGAACCATGTCAGGCGGGGAACCGAGCAGCATTAAGCGGGCTCATACGTGTGCCGCGGGACCATCGGAGCCGAGCTGGCTGCCGCGAAAGCGGGTGTGCCGGCCGTTCGATTGAGGGTGTGCAGTCTTGCGAAGGGCCGCATATTTGTTTAAGAGGGCAATTTCCGTCTCCGCACGGGCCGGAATCCTGCCTCATCTGTTTCAGAAAGGACTTGGGCGCTATTTATCAGGCTCTTTACCGCAAGTACCGGCCGCGCACGTTTGACGACGTGTGGGGCCAGGAGCATATCACCGAGACGCTCAAACGTCAGGTAGAGACCGGACGGCTCTCCCACGCCTACCTCTTTGTGGGCACGCGCGGGACCGGCAAGACCACCTGCGCCAAGCTCCTCGCCCGCGCAGTGAACTGCGAGCACCCGGTAAACGGCAGCCCCTGCGGGGAGTGCCCGTCCTGCCTCGGCATCGAGGCCGGGACCATCATGGACGTGGTGGAAATAGACGCCGCGAGCAACAACGGCGTGGACAACATCCGTGCCCTGCGCGACGAGGCAGTCTTCTCACCCGCCACGGTGAAGAAGCGCGTCTACATAGTGGACGAGGTGCACATGCTCTCCACCAGCGCTTTCAATGCGCTGCTCAAAATACTGGAGGAGCCGCCGGAACACCTCATGTTCATCCTCGCCACCACCGAGCTGCGCAAGGTCCCCGCGACGATTGTCTCCCGCTGCCAGCGCTTCAACTTCCGCCGGCTTGACGCGGATGTCATAGCCAAACGCCTTAAATTTGTGGCCGGCAGGGAGAGCATAAACCTGACTGACGGGGCCGCCGAGCTCCTTGCCCGGCTGGCCGACGGCGGCATGCGCGACGCGCTGAGCCTGCTCGACCAGTGCTCCGGGCGCGACATTATAGATGAAAACACTGTCCTGGAGGCCACCGGCTCCACGGGCTCGCTGCTCACCGCCGGCCTGCTGGACGCTGTGGCCGCTCACGACGTCACCAGGGCGCTGTCCATCTTCTCCGAGCTGTGGCGCGACGGGAAAGATCCCGCCGGGGTCCTGAGCGACCTCACCGGGCTCATGCGCGACGCGCTGCTGCTCTCGATCGCCCCCAAGGGGGCGGACGGGCTGCTCTCCGGCATGTACGACCGCGAGACGCTCCGCCGCTTTGCCTCCATGTTCACGCACGAGGAGCTGCTGCGGAACATGTCCGCCGCCCAGGCCGGCGTGTCTGCGCTGAGGGACAGCCCCTCTGCCAGGACGACCGCCGAGCTCACCCTCGTCACCCTCTGCGACGGGACGCTGTCCGGCGACACGGCCTCCCTGGCCGCCAGGCTCAGCCGCGTGGAGGCCGAGCTCTCGGCGCTCAGGGCCGGCGGGCTGAGGGCCGCGCCTGTGCAGGCCCCGGCCGCCGAACCGGAACCGGCCCCGGCTGCACGCACGCCTGCGCCCGAGCCCGCCGTGACTATATCCGCGGAACCCTCCGGCGC
>OLRU01000250.1_pt1 | contig 66989 bp, 60 predicted proteins | sample 1672961 | NCBI WGS metagenome assembly OLRU01 (sample SAMEA3136741, study PRJEB25190) | human gut metagenome | biome: human gut; feature: human-associated habitat; material: faeces | place: Austria | collected 2013
AGAACAAATACAACCGTGGGACACACGGGGATAGCTCGCTTATGCTTAGCACAGTGGTGTTATCGAACGAGAACCAAACTTGCCGAGATTGGGAAGCCCCCACCTCTACAGGTGGGGGGAGGATGTCACTTATCATAGTCTTCTTACAATTCAGCATAAAATTTTATTTCAGCGGCTGTCTGGTTTTGATAATAAATAGCAAATTAATGATTTTTGTTGGAAAAAGAAGGGGATTCCCCATTCTCACCAACTGTAGATTTAGAATAGCCAGAAAAAAGAAAAAAATAATACATCCCAGATGCGGCTTGGGAGCGTGTTTAAGATGCGAACGAGCATCATAAACACAGCGACTATAGAGCAGAAGGGATGTATTGTTTTTTCTTTTTTCGTCTATTACCAAATCTACAAATCAATCACTGGTAGATAAAGATATGCTTCTTCTCCCTGATAGCATTCAAAACACATCCCCTGATGTGATATTTTATACTCTTTTTGCGTACAGAGCCATTCGGTAAAGACGTAACGCCAGCCATCCCGTACAGCATCCGCCATTTTTTCAGGAGTTTCCTGTGATTTAATTGTAAAAACTGCGTATCGTCCGGCAGGAATCTCCACCTTATGGAAACCTTCCGGAATTTCTGTAGAGTCAGTTAAAAAGCCAAAGAAATAGTGTAATTCACCGCTGATATGGTCGGGATGGGTCCATAGTCCAACTTCGCCATAATCATGGATTCCTTCTGGATAGGCAGGGTATTCTTTAAAATTAATGTGATTCCAGTAAGCACCGGATTTGCTGTAATCACTGTCATATTCGCCGGGAATCTCGTACCCAAGTGCTGTCTGTGACTGCAATGTTTTAATTTCAACGTGTAGCATAATAAGAACCTCACTTTCTTTATTTTGTTTTAAATATTCTCGTGCGCTAATACCATATTCTTTGCGAAATGCTTTAGAAAAACCGGAACTGGTTTCAAAGCCATTATCAAATCCGGCCTGTGTGATACTCATTCCAGATAAAATATCCTTTTTTGCTTTTTCCAAACGGAGAAGGCGTATGTATTTTCCCGGTGACATATCACAGCAGATTTTAAAAATGTGGCAGAAATGATAAAGAGAGTAACCATAGCGGGAAGCCAGAGATTCTGCTGTTAATGTGTCTTGAAGGTGATTTTCTATGTATGTGGTACAATCTTTTATTACTTCTAAAGAATTATTTTTATTCACGATCTCTCCTTTCCGCAGTTTCTATGAGTGCAGTCGGTGCGACTGCTCGACTTGAATATAAATATCATACACCAATACACAGGTTATGTTTTATAAATATTGTACCAGAGAAAAGAAAAAAGACTTTTCCAGAGTTGCGAAGTTTATTTGAAGAAGAGAGATTGTCCGTAGTGGGAGTTGTAAATTGACAGAATGTTAGTGGTGATTTACAATATAACTAAAAAATATGTGGATATTAAAAAATAATATTCAAGTCGAGCAACTGCGAGACTTGGCGCGTGATTCTGGTCAGCATAAGCTGACATATTCTTTACAGAATCACTGCGCATTCTCGCGGAGCGTTTATCTCAGTCGGAGATTGGACTCCCACTGAGACAAATTTGCTGTCACTCACCACCTGAAGGAGGTGGGAGTCTTCTCGACTGAGATAAAATAACAGAGAAAATGAAAGAAAAAGAAATAGAAATAATAGAAGGACAGAGAAAATGAACACAGTGAATGAGACAAAAACATTTTCCTCACTTCCGGAGGAAGAATCAGCTTTATGGGAACGTATGAGAGACACTCTTTTGTGCCTTAAGACAGATAACAGCATTTCGGTAAAAGATCTGGCAAGCAGACTGGCATACTCTACGCAGGAATTCCTTTATCTGGCTGACATTTTCTTTGACAATTCTCTTGATACAATCAGGGAACAGGTGCAGGGATTAAATATTGAAGAGGATTATACAAATCAGGTCCTTCCATTTGAACGGATTCCTGATAGTTCTATGATAGAATATAAAGTTGTGAGAAGAATGGCACAGACAGTAGAGGCAGATATGCTGCCTTTAGAAGGCGATATTTTTCAAAACGGAATGGAATATATCGAGAAGGATGTAAAGGAAAAGTGGAAGGAGAGGGAGCGTGCCGGAGAGTATATGCAGTTTTGGTGGCATGATGATTTATACCATTTCTTTTATATGATTGGGCAGGAAGTTCCAAAAGATGCCGGAAAGGAAAGTGAAAAGAAGAGAATTGATATTGGGGCATCGGATTATGCAGTTTTTACGTTAAAAGAGCAATATTGGGATAAACAGGCACCGGATATGATAAAAATGTTGATAAAATATGCGTTATGTGACTGGATAAAGCAAAGTGAAATGCACTATGACAATCGGAAAATGTATTTTATTTCTTTTGAAAACGGACTGTATTCAGTATATCTTCCTCTTGAAAAAAGAATGCATTCGGATTATGTAATGAAAAATAAAAAAGAGGAGAAAAAGATTTATGGAGTTGACGAGTGGATTAGTTATATTGATGAGCATATTACGGAGAATTTAACAGCAAAAGGCCTTGCAAAGCTGTTTCATTATTCAGAGAAACATTTAAAAAATATTTTCCAGCTTTATTATGAAACGAGAATCACCGATTACATAAAACAGAGAAAGCTGTACTTTGCTGCAGAAGAATTAAAAGAAGGAAAGAATCCGGAAAAAGTATGTGCCAAATATCAATTTGCAAGTTATAGCGTTTTTTCTAATGCATTTCGCAAAGAATACGGCGTTGTTCCGGCAAAGTATTACCGAATGGAATTTCAGAATATTGCATGGATCAATTACATTGATGAGCATATTACAGAAGATATCACACCAGAGATGATGGCGGAACATTTTAACTATTCCAGAGACTATTTTCGCAAAGCCTTTCAGGATGATTTTGGAATGGGACTTAGTGCGTATATCAGTCAGAGGAAAATACAAAAAGCAGCCAGAGAATTACGTCAGGGTGTCAAGGTGGCCAGTTTAGCAAAAAAATATGGTTTTAAGTCGAGAAATGGATTTGATAAAGCCTTCCGCAAAGCCTTTTGTACCAGTCCTTCCAAATATGCTAAAGCAAACACAGAAGTTGTTGACTTAAATCAGTTTTACTCAGAATATAAAGATAAAATGAAGGTATCCTTTATGGACATTGATGATATCAAAATGGTTGGCTGGACAATCATCCCAAATCGTGGACGGGAAGTAGATATACCGGCACAGGTAGCATTCTGGCTCGATGAGGACTCACCATACTTTAAGAAAATGAACTCTGTAGCCGGAAGTGCGAATGGAAATGATAAGATTGCCATGTGGTATCATGACCCGGAATGTATCAATATTCAATATGTCCTGGGACCGGTTGTAAATAACTTTACGAATGTGCCGGAAGATGCTGTGAAAATAGAGATAGCCGCCGGACGATTTGCCGTATTTGAAACAGACCGCGAAAGCGATGTGGATAATCTCGCAGATACCATCCGTATGTTTTCCCGGTGTGTTTTTTATGGCTGGATAAAAGAACACCGCGATATGGTCTCTTTACAGAACTTTACTTTTGAAAGATACATCAATAAAAAAGTATACATATATGTTCCGATAAGCGTAAAATAATGAAGATAAAATAAAAGTTATGTTATCTATAATAAGCAATAAAAGAAAAATGCCCCGTCAGATCATTCGGTCTGACGGGATTTTTTCTGCAAAAAATGTCAAGCATTTTTTTGAAAAATCTAAAAAAGGTTCCAAAATGACGAAAAGACATCCGTCTGGTTGGAATACTTTTTAGAAAAGCCATGTTATAATAAATGTACAAAAAAATACATTCTATTTTAAGAAAGTTGGTACAAACCACACAGGCTTACCCCTACTGTGAAAGCGGATGCCCTCACAAATACCACTGGATCTTCCGGGAAGGTGTGAAAAGGCAGAAGAAGCTTAAGTCAGGATATTTAAAATAGAATTCTAATGAACAGGACTTTGGGTGGGAGTGCTGAGTACATTCATTCGATATGTTTAGAGAAATCTTTACAGAAGTCGAAAAGCAAGTCTCAGTTTCTTTGTTTTTATCTAATGATTTCTATCCGAAAGTCCCACACATAAAATCCTGACACAGCGTTTGGAAATTATAAATATCTGTAATTTTCAAACGGGTAATATCAAAGGAGGTAAAACAACAATATACAGTTATTTCATATGCAGATAATAATGTGAGAGTAGTTGAGACCACAATAAAAAAAGGTTCAGTAGAGAAAGCATATAAGCAGATAAATCGTATAGAAGTTGTTTTAAATCAATATATTGCTAAAGGAGCTATCCGTTGGCAATGGGAGTCGCGACCCATTAGTAACATGTAGACAAAATCAAAGAATGCTATCTAAATAGCGGAGTTTCTAAAGGAGGAAAACTTATGAAGACTTTAAAAAGAATGCTCGCAGTGATGCTCGCAGTAGTTATGATGATGGGACTTGGTGTAACATCAATGGCAGCAACACCATCTAAAGGGAAAATAACAGTTCCAGTTACTGTAGAGGTAGTAGGTTTACCATCAAGTTATACAGGTAATGTCAAAGAAGGAGTGTTGTATAGCGGAAATGTAACGTTGAATGCAATTACACAACCAACAGCAATGAATTTTATTGATGCAACAGGTTTAACAATTGGAAAGTCTACTAATGGAGATTATATTACATCTATTAATGGGCTGGGTAGCATTGATGTAGAATATACATCTAATTCTTATAAGGGATATTCTTGGATGATTGATATGAAAGCAGGTAATTCTGTGACAACACAGGGAACAAAACCTTCATGGGCTGCTGCAGCGCCAGAGGCAAATGCCTGGTTTGAATCTCCATTAGCAGCAACAAATGTAGCTATGTCAGGAAGTCAGTATTTTCCATATGATTATAGCAATCAGTCAGCAGGCGGTTTTACTACTAGTGTAGAAGGCATTTACGTAAAATATGTTTTGACAGAAACTACATGGTAGAAAGTAGACTAAGTTAGGAATAATGGGAGGAGTCAACAATTAGTTGACTTCTCTTGTTATATACGAGGAGGAAAAACATGGGAAAATCAAAAGTTTATTTAAACAGTAAAATTATACTTTTTATATTTGCCATATTGATTGCACTTGCTTGTTCAAAAAAACTTTCTGCAGCAGAAACTGCAACATTCGCAATTAGTAATGTAACTATCGGTCAAAAAGAAGCGACAGTTACTAAGAATACAAAAGATGATTCTGTCTATACTGCACAAGTTGACGAAAGAAGTATCGGTGATGGATATATAATAAGTGGAAAGGCGGATGTCGATGCACAGATTTCTGCAACGGATTTTGAAGGAAAAGAATTTTCAGTAAAAAGAAATGGAACAGATTTTAATATTGAAAAAGAAGAAACGAAATCTTATAATATTAACGGAACATCTGTTTGCTATATAACGGTAAAAAAAGGAACTGTAAGCAAAAAATATAAAGTTCTTATTAGTGGTTTAAGTAATTGGGATAATATTAAAGAAACATATATTGCAGATACTACAAATGATGAAATAAACTATTTTGATAATGATACAGTAATACAGGGAAGTTCTTCAGCAGATACTTCTTATCGAGAAGTTACTGTGAAAGACCAGGTAAAACAATGTTCTGTTTTTCGGTGGACAAATCATAAGAAAACAGAATCATATTCAGCAAATGCGATGGAATGGCTTAGCAATGGAGAAAACTATGTGCGAATTAATGGAGAGAATTTCCAACGTTTTGAAAGTTCAGCTTCTTACTCTGATACCTTTCAAAGTCCTGTATTAAGTCTGAAAAAAGGTTTGAATATAATTGAAATGTATACAGCAGAATGGAATGTGTCTGCTCTTGACACTGCCTCTGAAACTATGCCAGAAGGACTGAAAAAGACTAATCTAAAAGGCTATTCTTGTGCGGTATACCTTGTATATTCCAATGGAACAGAAGCGGAAGTTAAAAAAGGTTCTGATACGGATATTAAGTATGTAGAGGCAACCCAGTTAGGTTCTGCAACTGTAAAATCTACTTCTTATGGAGTGAAGAATGATAATGGACAGTGGGCGATTGCGATACCTAAAAAGTTACCTTTGGATAAGATTATCTTAGGAATTGCTCCTGTAGATCCACAGGCAAAGATTGAATACATGGATGCGCAGGCGATAAAAGGTGATCAGGTTGGTATGTATGCGGCAATAGCTGTTGGAGATAGTTTAGATAAAATTACGGTTAAAGTAACAGCTGCGAATGGAACAATCAAAATATATACTATTTCTATTGTAAGAGCAAGTGCCGATTGTGATTTGAAACAGGTTGAATTAAAAAATGCAATATTAAAAGATTATACTACAAAAAAAGAAACAGGATTTTCATCAGAAAAGACGGTATATCTTTTACAGCCAACTGATGTAGAAAATGCAGAACTTACAATAAAAGAAATATCATCTGAGGCAGTGGCAAATATCAACAAGAAAGAAATACAGTCAGTGACTATTAATGTAGATGATTTTTTGGCAGAAGTAAAGATTACTGCACAAGATGGAATTAATTCAAAGAAATATTATTTTATTTATCAGAATAAAGATGGAAGCGTTCCAATGTTTAAAAATTCTTCTGAGAATGAAGAAGAAGTAAAGAAGGCAAAAGAACTTTTACAACCATATTTAACACAGAAAGAGTCTGAACTTAAAAATATGTGGAAGAAGTCCTGTTGGTCTGTATTTATGAATATGGCGGCAGATGTGAATGTAGATGGAGGATATGTTTATTCTCCTGAAAAAGAAAATTACACTCAGGCAACTGTTTATGCAAGACAGATTCTTCAGTTAGTAATGCTTGGATATAATCCATATGATTTTGGCGATTCTCATATGAATCTTGTAGAAGGTTTACTTTCGTTTAAAAACAAAGAAGGACTTTTTGGCGGTTATGCGAATAATGAATGGGCATTAATGGCATTGAAAGTTTGTGGAGAAGAGATTCCAGATGCATTAGTAGATTATGTAAAGAAGGTAGATTTATATAATTCTTATAGCGTAGACATGCGAGGCTGGGCACTGGCTGAATTAAAAGGATTGATTCCAGATGAAGAATATATTGCGGGAATCATTGCTTTGAAGGATGCACAAACAGAAGACGGAACTTGGGGAAATATCAATACAACAGGGTGCGTTATTACAGGGTTTATTGGTGCTGGTGTTAACACAGATTATTTGAAATATAATGGTAAAGACATATTAGATATTTGTAAGGAACAAAATTATGAAAATAGCATAGCTAATGCTGTAAAAACAAATGATGGAGAAACTTTAAAAGATATTGTTATAGGATTAGGTGATGTTATATCTGGTTCTAATGTATGGCAAAGATATGATTTAGATGAAAGTAAATGGAAATTATTAGTTGAAAAGGCAGAAAAAATTAAGGATGATGCAACCATTGCGGAAATATTGACTGAAGCTAAAAATATTGTAGCAGAAAAGAAGTATGAAGGTAATGGAAAAGTTTATCATACTCTTTATGCAAAAGTAGCTTCAAAAGACACATCATTAAGAAAACAAGTTAGATTTGAGGAGCCACAACAGATAATTGAACCAATAGAAGGAGAACATTATTACATAAGTTCGAGTGATTATATGGACAATCCAGAAGAAGCTCATGGATGGCATAGTGATATGGCAATTTTGGCAGGTCATAAAAAACTTACACCAGAGAACAAATTTGGAGCAGTGTGTTTAGTTGATTCTCCAGATGTTGATTATAGTAAATATACTTATAGAATTATGGGTGGAACGAACGCAAAAGCAGCTCTATTGGAGAATATGTATAAGGATAAAGTATATGCTCTTCTTTTGATAGAAAACAATGCTGTAATACAGGGAGATGATGTAGACAAAAAAACTGCAAATGCACTTATTGAATATGGACCAGTAAAAGTAGACAGTGATTGGCCAGAATTGTTTTTGGGAAAAGATTCAAATAATCTTTCAGATAAAGAAAATATTTCACTAGATATAGATGCTAAAGAAATATTTGTTAAAGCAACGGATGATACAAGTGGCATATGCAAAATTCAATATTCATTAGAAAATGGAGAATGGACAACAGTTTATGATGCAGCAAAAAATGACAATATTGATGTAGATAATAAATGCGGATTGAGTGAAAAAAATATTAAAATACCAGTAGATGAAAAAGCTTCCGTGATGCATGTGAAAGTTATTGATGTGGCAGGAAATGAAACAATTAGTACTGTAAAAATTGTTAAAAAGTCACAATTTAGTATTGAACCTAAAACAATAATTGGAAACGATGCTGATTTTACATTAAACCTTAAATTGAATGGAAATACTATTGCATCTGTTATGAATGGAGAAGATACTTTAGAAGATACAAGCTATGAAGTTGATTCAGAAAAAGAAACTTTAACTTTAAAGAAAGAATATCTTGAAAAATTAAATGCAGGAGAATATTCAATTACAATTAAATTTAGCAATGACGGCAGGTTAATTGATAGTGATTTGAAAGCTGCATTAAATATTGATAGTCCAGATAATCAGGTTAAGAAGTTAACAGATATGGTTGAAGCATTAGGAGATATTACTTTAGACAAGGAGTCTAATGTAGAGGTAGTACAAACATTCTATAATAATATGTCTGAAGAATTGCAACTTAAGATTTCAGATGAGATAAAGAAAAAAATATCTGATGCATCAGATAAAATTTCTGGATTGAAAGAAGATAAAAGTAAGGCACAGAAATGGGAAGAAAAGGTTAAGGCTATTGGCAATGTAGATCTTTCTAAAGAAGAACTTATCAAAGAAGTAAGAAAGACCTATGAGTCATTAACAGATTCTCAGAAATCTTTTGTAACAAAAGAGGTATTAACAGTGTTACAAAATGCAGAAGTTGCGTTGCAAAAATTAAAAGAGGCAAACAACAATCAAAAGCCATCTAATGAAACAACTGTACAAAAACTGCAGATTCAGATTAAAAAGCAGACTACTACATCTATTACTTTAAAATGGAATAAAATTTCTGTTGCAGATGGATATCAACTCCGCAGATATGATAAGAGCAAGAAGAAATATGTTGTAGTAACAGATTTGAAAAAGAATCAGAACACGTATACTTTTAAGAAATTAAAAGGAAAGAAAGGTAAATCACTGGTAGATGGAACCGTTTATAAATTAAATCTGCGTTCTTATAGTATGGAAAATGGAAAGAGAATTTATAAACAATCAGAAGTTATTACTGCTGTAACTAGTCCGATGAAGACTTCTTTAAAAGTAGATGGAGTATCTCGCAATAAGATTAAAATATCTTGGAAAAAAATAAGACGAACAACAGGATATAAGATTTACGTAAAAGAAGGTAAAAAATCAAAATACAGACTTGTAAAGCAGATAAATAAATCTAATAAAACAAAAATAGTTATTTCTGGTCTGAAAAAAGGAAAAACTTATTTTGTTAAGGTATATTCTTATAAAAAAGCAGCTAATTTAAATGTTTTGAGTAAAAAATCAAATGTTAAAAAAGTAAGAATAAAATAATAATACAGGACAGGAAGAGGGATTCTCTTCCTGTTTTGTGAAGAGGGAGGTGTGCCATGAAAAAGAAAAATACAGTGTTTTTTAAAATGATTTTATTAATGATGATAACAATATGTTGGTGGAAATCAGTAGTTATATCGAATGCTTCTGAAAAAATAGGAACGGTTACATTATCTATAGAAAAATTCACAATAGGTCAAGGATATTTGATTGAACCAACGCAGGTTGTTCTGCATGAAGGAGATACTTGTGCAAACTTGGTAAAAGATATTTTGAAGAATAATAATTATGAAATTGAGGCACCAACTACTTCAAATGGTTGGTATTTGTCAGGAATTAAAAATGCAGATAATGGAAAAACAAAAATACCAGATGTGATTAAAAATATGGATACGCAAGTAAATGGAGAGGATATTATTTATCCACCAGATGATACAGCCAAGAATGTAGCATATCCAGATTTGAGTGAGTTTTCTTATCATAGGAATGCAGGATGGATGTATTCTGTAAATGGAGAGTTTCCTAATGTAGGAATGGCAGCGTGTATACCAAAAGATGGGGATGTAATCCGAGTACAATTTACAGTATATGGATTAGGAGCAGACTTAGGCAGTCAATATAAAGATGGTGGTGTAAGAGCTTTAAATATTGCAAACAAAGAAAAACTGACAAAAAAAGTAGCGCAATTTAATGAACAAAAAGGAAAATGGCTTAATATATATAGTGCCTCTGATAGATATAACTATGCAATGGAAGTACTTGAAAAGTTGGATTCAAAGCAATGGAAAGTAGATGATGCTTTGGAGCAATTGGAACAGATTATGAATAAGAATAATCTTACCATAGCTCAAATTGAAGAAATAAATAAGGTAAAACAGAAAATTAACGCTATCGGTATAGTAGATTTATCTAAAGAATCCCAGATAGCAGAGGCAAGAAAGTCTTATAATGCATTAACCAGTGAACAAAAGGAACTTATTTCTGCAGATACATTAAAAGTATTAACTGATGCTGAGAAGAAAATTGTCAGTCTGAAAGCTGAAAAGAAAACCCAGGATGAGGCAAAGAAAAAGGCAGAAGAAGCGAAAAAGAAAGCTCAGCAGGAAGCCCTGAAAAAGAAATACACCCCATCTAAAACATCTATAAAATCCATTAAGAAGCTGAAAAAGAATCAGGCGAAGCTTACATGGAAGAAAGTAAAAAATGCAACTGGCTACGAAGTATACCAGTCCATGAAGAAAAGCAGCGGCTATAAGAAAGTGAAGACAATTACCAAGAATAAGAAAGTGACTTATAAAGCCGGAAAGCTAAAGAAAAAGAAAACTTATTACTTCAAGATCCGTACTTATCGTAAAGCAGGAGGAACAACTTATTACGGTAATTACTCAAATGTAAAGAAAATGAAGGTGAAATAATTGTAGGACAATTTCACCCGCTTAATTTCCTAAAATGAAGCAAATACACCCGTCTGGTTGGCATATTTTTTTAAAAGTCTATGTTATAATATGTACATGGCTTGCTTCTCAGGCTCACTTAGGGGACTCTCCTTATTTTCATTCTGAATTGCCAGCCATTTGATTTTAGAATGAAAACAAATATCTGGGCTGGAGAATGTAACAGTTTTATAAAAGTATTTGGCCTGTGCACATAATGCATGGGCCTTTCTTTTCTACGGAAAACTCTCAATTTCTCTTGGATATTTTGTAAAATGAGTGAAGGAGAGGGTAGAATGAACAAGATGTATCAAAGGTTAAAAAGAAAATGTATATCGCTTGTACTTTTTGCTCTGCTTGTGGCATTTATAGTTCCATACTATGCATATGCGGCAGATAATGGGGCAGAACCGGCCGCGGCCGCTTCTGCTGCAGAGAGTACAGGCGATTTTTCTATGTCAGAAAGTGAGACATCGGAAAGCGAGACATCAGAAAGGGAGGAGACGGAGTCTTCGGAAGAGGAGGAGCAGCAGACCAGGGAAGATGCAGATGCATCAGCAAGTACAGATGCAGATGTACAGGAAAGTACACAAGAACAGACATTAACAAAAAAAGAGAGAAAGATTGTCCGTAAGAATTTGCAGCTTGGAAGAAGTTATGGTTTTTATGCTTGGGGTGCAGAGGAAGATGCGGCACAGGGACAGTCTGATGAATCAGGAGTGGCAGTGCAGACGGAAGCAGAGGCGGAAGTCTTAAGCCCGGATATTGATACGGTTTTATCTAAGGTAAGAAGCTATATCTTAAGTAAAGATACGAAGCCGGATTACAGTAGCATATGGAATGTTATTGGTTTAAAAAGGAGTGGGCTGTATGTGCCGGAATCTTATATAAATCTTTTTTACAGTAATGTGATTGCATACTGTGAGAGTAAGGACTGGCAGATTACAAGAGCAAAGTATTCGGATTATTCAAAGCTTATTCTTGCATTAACAGCGATTGGTGTTGATGCAAGAGATGTGATGGGACATAACCTGTTAGCGTATCTGTCAGATTATGAGAATGTAAGCAGACAGGGGAATAACGGCACGATTTGGGCTTTGATCGCGTTAAAGAGTAATCCGGCATATGAGATTCCAGAAGACCCTTCTGCAGTGCAGCAAAACTCAGAGGAGTTACTTGTTAAGAAGGTTGTAGGGATGCAGTGTCAGGATGGTGGCTGGACATTGATGGGAACAACCGGAGATTCCGATATGACAGGAATGGCGATGCAGGCGCTGGCTTCTTATTATAATAAAGATGGATATGAGGATGTTACAGCGGCAATTGACAAGGGACTTGCATGGATAGAAAAGAATCAGCTTTCCAGTGGTGGTTTTGGCACGATGAATACAGAAACTTCGGAAAGTGTGGCACAGATTATCACAGCTCTTTGCGGTGTGGGAATAGATTGTGGAGAAGATGCCCGTTTTATTAAGAATGGGAAATGGCCGATGACAGGATTATTCCAGTATTATATGCCAGAAGGAGGATTTATGCATGTAGCTGCTGATGCCGGGAATAATGGTGGCGGTGCCGGTGGCATTATTGATGGAATAGCAACGGAACAGGGATTGTATGCAACAGTTGCTTACCGTAGATTTTTGGATGGAGAGACATTTCTTTATGATATGAGTGATGTGGCTATTTCGGCAGGAACGAAGCCGGTAGTCAGTCCGACGATTGATACGGGGAGTAATAGTGGAGGAAATTCTTCTTCAACGACAGCAAAAAAGACAGAAACAAAACCGGCAGCTTCTAAAGTAAAGGTAATAAAAGTGGGATTAAATTATAGTACGATTTATCTTACAAAAGGAAAGAGTAAGACGTTAAAAGCGACGGTTTCTCCGTCAAATGCCACGAAGAAGTCAGTGAAATGGTCTTCTTCTAATAAAAAGATTGCAACGGTAAATGCAAGGGGAAAGGTGACAGGGAAGAAAGCTGGGACTGTGACGATTACAGTAAAGGCAACGGATGGAAGCGGAAAGAAAGCAGCCTGTAAGGTTGTCGTAACAGCTCCAGAAACAACAGATAAAAAGACTACAATAGCATCAACGGCGGCAACAAGCCAGATAAGGCAAATCACGACACCGGCAGCTTCAAGTACAGGAAGTTCCCGTACTTCTGTTCCTGCCACATCGGGAACGACGAAGAAGCTTTCTTCAGGAAGCGGTGAAACTACTACCGCAAAGAAAAAGAATACTGCAGCGGAGGCAACAACGGGTGGCTGGAGTTTTAGTGGAGATAATTATGTGCCGGAAACGAATAGTGCAGAAAGCGAGACGGATACAGCGCAGGAAGATACAGGGGTGTCTGATGAGGGAGATCGTTCTAAAGCAGATGGAATCCGTTCGGTGGCATTACCTGTAGCCGGAGGTGCTGCGGGACTTGTGGCAGTGGAAGCGTTGGGATTTGTTTTATATAAAAAGCGTCGTGGTATTGCAGGATTATTAAAGAAAGTGATGAAAGGTGGAAAAGCAGAGTAGAGACTTTTGCAGAGTACAGAAAAAGAAAAAGGAAGGTGTTACTATGAAAAGAAAAAGAGGACTGGTACATGTTATTCTGGCATTACTTATGAGTATGCTGCTGATTGTTTCAACGGGCTGTGGAAAGTCCGGGAGTGGAGACAGTTCTTCTGATAAAAAGATGGATAAGACAGAGACACTTGCAGATGTGAATACCATTCCGGAAGATGGGGTTATTACAAAGGAGCAGTTTAAAACGGTTGCCGGAGAAAATAAAAAGGTACAGTTTAAGGGAACAACAGATGATGGAATTACATATATCTGGACGTATGACTGTTCAAAGATTCAGAATCCGGCAGATCAGAATTTAAAGATTGATTTTTCAGAGAAAGGTCTTGATGATTTAAAGAAGCAGGCAAACAATGCAAATGATGCATTGAAGATGACAATGTACGGGAAAGGGCTGATCTGTGTACCGGATCTTGAGGTACAGCTTCCGGAAGCGTGGCAGTCCACTTCTGCATATCTTGTAAAAGAGCAGTCTGGAAAGCTTGCAAGGATGAGCGATGTTGTGGTAACAGCACAGGTGAAGGAAGAGAATGCAAAGAAACAGGATACAAAGACGCAGGATACAAAGACAGAAGAGGAAGATTCTTCGGACAAAACCGCAGAAAGTACAACACAGGCAAAGAAAGATACGAAGCCAAAAGAAGGAACGACATCTTTAAAAATGAGTGTTACTTCACTGGATGGAGATTGTTATATTATTGGAGGAATTACGGCGCAGCAGAATAAAGGTGCGGCATCGGCGAATAAGGCGGAAAACGGAACAACGAACAGTGAATCGGAAGGAAGTGATGAATCGGGGAATTCAGGAGAGAATTCTTATAACGAAGAAGGAGGTTCAGGAAGTGGAGATGTTTCTGATGGAGGCGCTTCTTCTTCTGGTTCTTCAGGTAAGCAGGATGTTGCAAACGATGAAGAAGTTTCAGGTTCTTCCCATACGTGTACGATTTCAATCAGCTGTGCGACGATTCTTAATAACATGAGTGATTTAAAAAGTGGCAAGGAAGAATTTGTTCCTTCTGATGGATGGATTCTGGCAGCTTCCGAGGTAGAATTTACGGAAGGAGAGTCTGTACATGACGTATTACAGCGTGTATGTAAGGATGCAGGAATCCAGATGGAGTCTTCTTTTACACCGGCTTATAATTCAGCTTATGTGGAAGGAATTAATAATCTGTATGAATTCGACTGCGGACAGCTTTCTGGATGGATGTATAACGTAAATGGCTGGTTTCCTAACTACGGATGCAGTAAGTATACGGTACAGGACGGCGATGTGATCAACTGGGTTTATACATGTAATCTTGGTAAGGATGTTGGAGATAATTCGATGTATTAAGGATGTATGAAATAGAGATTTGATATAATAAAGATTTAATATAATAGAAATTTGATGTAATGGAGATTTGATTTAGATGAAAGATACATTTTCGACATATCATCCTGTTTTAAATATGCTGTATTTTTGCGGGACAATCGGGGTGACGATGTTTGTTGTTCATCCTGTGATTCTGGCAATTTCATTTATATGCGCTGTTGCGTATTCCGTTGTTTTAAAAGGATGGAAAAAGACAGTAAAGTTTAATCTGCTCTTCTCATTACCGATGATGATCATTGTTGCCCTGATCAATCCGATGTTTAATCATTATGGAGTAACGATTATAGGATATCTTCATAATGGAAATCCGTTTACATTAGAAAGTTGTGTGTACGGTCTTGTGATGGCAGTGATGCTGGTATGTACTCTTGTATGGTTTTCCTGCTACACAGTTGTTATGACATCAGATAAGTTTATTTATCTTTTTGGAAGGATCATCCCGGCACTTTCTTTAGTACTTTCCATGTGCCTTCGCTTTGTACCGAAGTTTATCAAAGAAGCATCTGTTATTTCTGATGGGCAAAAGTGTGTCGGGCGAAGTGTAGAGAATGGGAGCCTTATTAAGAGAGCAAAGCATGGAATTACAATTTTTTCGATTCTGGTTACCTGGTCTTTGGAGAATGCGATTGAAACATCGGATTCAATGAAGTGCCGGGGATATGGAGAGAAGGGCAGAACCGCCTTTTCCTTATATCATTTCGATAAAAGGGATTTTTTGTGCCTTATTTTTATGATCATTACATTCGGAGCAGCGATGTGGGGCTTTTCAAAGGGGTATGCATTTTGTTCTTATAATCCTCGGATTGTTGTAAAGGGAGTACCCTTTACAGCAGGTAGCCTGCTTGTCTTTGCCGCTTTTTTATTGTTTAGTATCATGCCAGCAGCGATGGAGATTTTAGACCGAAGGATGTGGAAGGCGAGAAGAGGACAGGTAGAAAGTGCAGCACCGGCTGGGTACCGTTTGTGGGAAGTTGAATAGCCGTATATACAGGAGATAAAAAGCAAGTTTGGAGGTGCAGGGTGACAGCGAATGGTTTGTCAGAAAAGAAAAATAGTATATTAGAAATCAATGATTTGTGTTTTGCTTATCCAGAAGAAAAAAAGAGGGCGCTAAATCATGTTTCTTTGCAGGTGGAGGACGGGGAATTCCTTGTTCTTTGCGGAAAGAGTGGATGTGGAAAGAGTACACTTCTGACACATTTAAAGACCCCCCTAACGCCACATGGAAAGCGAAAAGGAGAGATTCTTTTTCAGGGAGTATCAATCGGGGAGATGAGTAACTGGGAGCAGAGTCAGAGGATTGGCTATGTATTACAGAATCCGGATAATCAGATCGTGACAGATAAAGTGTGGCATGAGCTGGCATTTGGTTTGGAAAGCCTTGGATACAGTAACGCAGATATCCGTATCCGGGTAGCGGAAATGGCAAGTTATTTTGGGATTCAGGACTGGTTTTATAAAAATGTATCGGAACTTTCCGGAGGACAGAAACAGCTTTTGAATCTGGCATCTATCATGGCCATGCATCCGGATATGCTGATTCTTGATGAGCCGACCTCTCAGCTTGATCCGATTGCAGCTTCTGATTTTTTGGAAACAGTAAAGAAGATTAATCGTGATCTTGGAACGACAATTATTCTTACGGAACATCGTTTAGAGGAAGTATTTCCTTCTGCTGACAGGGTAGTGGTCATGGATGAAGGGCAGATTTTATGTGTTGGCACACCGCCGGAAATCGGAGAAGAATTAAAGAAGCGCAATCATGAGATGTTTTTAGCTATGCCGGTGCCGATGCAGGTTTATGCCAAAGTAGAGTCAGAGCAGCCCTGCCCGATTACTGTTCGTGACGGGCGAAAGTGGCTGGACATAGTTTGTAAGAAAAAAGGCATTTCACCAGCAAATGCATCTTCTTCATATAGAAAAGAGAGTGATTCCCAAAAAGGAAAATCTTCTTTTGCTAAGATTACAGAAAAGTTTACAGAGAAAAAAGAAGATATCATCTTAGCGTGTGATGATCTGTGGTTCCGCTATGATAAAGAACTGCCGGATGTCGTAAAGGGACTAAGCTTTTCCTTAAAAAGAGGAGAATTCTTTGCATTGCTTGGAGGAAATGGAACAGGGAAGTCAACAACACTTTCACTTTTGAGCCGTTTGAGAAAGCCATATCGTGGAAAAGTACTTTTAGAAGGTAAGGATATCCGTCGTTACAGCGATAAAGAACTGTTCCGCAATTTTCTTGGAGTACTGCCGCAAAACCCGCAGTCTCTTTTTGTAAAGAAAAGTGTGGAATTAGAACTGTTTGAAATGGTAGGCGGTGTAAAAGAGAAAAAGGATGAAGAATATCAGCTTGCCATGGATAAAAAGGATGCGGTGGAAGGAATCATTAAAGTAACACATTTGGAAGAATTACTGCATCGTCATCCGTATGACTTAAGCGGGGGAGAGCAGCAGAGGCTTGCCCTGGCTAAGATTTTGTTATTGCGGCCAAAGCTTTTGTTGATGGATGAACCGACCAAAGGACTGGACAGCTATTTTAAAAAAGAATTTGCCGGAATACTGGCATTACTCAAAGAGCAGGGCGTAACTGTTTTTATGATTTCTCATGATATTGAGTTCTGCGCTTCTTATGCAGACCGATGTGGTTTATTTTTTGATGGAAATATTGTGGCATGTGGAACTCCGGGAGAATTCTTTGCCGGAAATAATTTTTATACAACAGCGGCAAACCGAATGGCTAGAAGGTATTTTCCCATGGCGGTTACCGGGGAGGACGTTGTGAAATGTCTTAAAAAAGGAGTGTGAACAATGGCAGACTGGAAATCAAGTCAGGAGTTCTTGAAAGAATTTTACGCTTCTCCGATCGTGAATGAAGATACGATTTCTGCAAAGATAAAGCGTATCTTTTTACCAAAAAGCAGGAAAGCTTCTGCTTTAAAAGAATTAGCAGGAGATTTGTCAGGAGAAGGCAGGGCGGGAGATGTCATTTTAGATAATGATATGTTTGAGATGGATACCGAAATCTGGAAAAAGCAGGAAAAACGCAGGCTTTCTGTTCGTACCAGAGTAAGTCTCTTTCTCTTGCTTGTAGCGATTCCCCTCACAATTGCTGTCGGATTTTATGTTATGGATGTTGCCGCCGTTGGCACAGTATTTGAAAAGATTTTTGGTCCAAGAAAGTATTATTTTATTAGCCTGGTAATCATTATATACTCGTTATTACCGTTTTTTATGGTATTTGAGGGACGAAAACCTCAGGTGAGAGAGCTAGTTGTTCTTGCAACAATGGTAGCATTGGCAACCGCCGGCCGGGCAGCATTTTTTATGATACCGAGCTTTAAGCCGATTATAGCAATCGTGATCATCAGTGCAATCGCATTTGGCGGCGAGGCGGGATTCTTAGTTGGTGCCATGACGATGGTAGTCAGCAATTTCTTATTTGGGCAGGGACCATGGACCCCATGGCAGATGTTTGCGATGGGTTTTATCGGATTTTTGTCAGGAATCCTTTACCGAATAGGACTGCTTCCGACCAAACGGCTCAGCCTTTGTATATATGGATTCCTTGTGACGGTGTTCATTTATGGAGGAATCATGAATCCAGCGGCTCTCTTTATGAGTGTGTATGATTTTACATGGGAAGGACTGCTTGCAATCTATATTTCAGGTATTCCGGTAGATCTTGTTCATGCCAGTTCTACATTTATTTTTCTGTGGATTGGAGCAAAGCCATTGTTGGAAAAGCTGCAGCGGATAAAAATAAAATATGATCTGATGAGATGAATAGCCGGGGCGTTTTTGAACTTTAGAAAGATTGCCAGAATGATGGGGCATTTTTGAAATAAGTATGGATGATAAGTATAGATAAAATGTATTCTTAGAAAGATTCTGAGAGTATACGAGATTGAAGGGGGAAACTATGCAGAAAATACCAGAATGTCGTTCCATGAATTTTTCAATTTATGAAGGGATGCTAAATCGTTATAAAGATAGTGAAGATATTAGAAAGTCTTATGAGTCACGAGGATTAAATGGACTGGAAGTGATTCGGGCGGGCGAGCCGGATGAAGGAAAGATTCTGCCGGATATGGTAAACGGAGTACACCTGTACTTCCATATTTTCTGGATGGACTGGTGGAAAGGTGACTACGAACGCCTTGACAGGGAATTTGATTCAAGAGAGCAGTGGCTGGAATACTTTGGAGGAATGAGCAGGGAATCTTATCTGAACAGTTTGCGGGACGATCTTGCCTATGCAGAACAAGTTGGAGCAAAGTATGTAGTTTTCCATGTTTCAGAAGTGACACTCCGGGAGAGCTATATTTATAAATACCGCTATACAGATAAAGAAGTGATTGATGCAAGCTTAGAGGTCATCAATACCCTACTTGATGAAAAAGAATATCCATTCGACTTTCTTGTAGAGAATCTCTGGTGGAGCGGGCTTACCTTGAAAAATGTCCGCCTTACCCGCCGGCTTATAGAAGGAATGCATACACAAAAAAAGGGAATCATGCTCGATACCGGGCATTATATGAATACAACAACACAGCTAAAGACTCCGGAAGATGCCGTAGCATATCTGAATAAAATGATAGACAAATACGAAAAAGCACAGATGCTCCACTGGTTCAAAGGAATGCACCTGCAGTTGTCACTGGGAGGGGATTATGTAAGAAAGCAGCGAAAAGAATGGAGAGAACATCCGATAGACTTTGATAAGATTCCATTTTATGAACTATTTCGCCTTGCATATGACCATGCCTGTCATATTGATCTGCATCAGCCTTTTATCGGAGAAGGTGTCCAGGAATTTGTAGAGCGCGTAGCACCAAAGTATATCACGCTGGAATATCAGCAAAACAGCCGGGAAGAATATGAACAATTCGTAGAAATCCAAAGTAAAATTTTGAAATGGATTACGATTCATTAAGAGAAAACAGACGAAAAAAGAAACCATACCATATCCCATCTGCTCTGTAGTCGCTGTGTTTAAGATGCTCATCCGCATCTTAAACTCGCTCCGAAGCCACATCTGGGATATGGTATGGTTTCTTTTTTTGTCTATACGAAATCTACAAATTAGTAGTTATAGTAATTCGGAATATCCATGTCCGTTTACCAAAGCATCGATTTTCTGACCACTCTTACAATATGGGCAGTCATGCTTATCATATGTATGGTAAGTAGGAATATCATTTGGAGTAAACAGCGAATTAACAGGAAGATTACCATATTCAGAAAGCGTACTAAATATTGCTGAAATTCCCTGCAGTTTGCCACCATAGTACTCGATACATTCCCAGCTTCGGTTGATTGTGATTCCAGTTGTGACAGATGCCATTAAAATAATGATATTTCTATCTTTAATCATTGGCTGGATGTTTTTGCGGAAGAACATCTGACCATCTGAATCTATTTCTGGAGTAACAATATAGATAGATTTATGCTGGTTGTAAGAGAAGAATCCGCTCTCTGTAAGCTTTTCTGCTAAAAATGCACCGATTACTTCTGTTCCGTCAAGACATACGATGGTATCGACGACGGTATTATGTTTATAAAGTGGAACTAACGCTCTTGCAGCTTCTTCTGCATTAGACTGACGTACTTTTAATGTTGTCATATCTAAAAAGTAGTTGACATGAGAATGCTTTGTTGCGAAATGTCCCGGATAGGCAGAAAGATGTAGATTACAGGCTTTTGAACGAAATTGAATTTTGCGGTTTTCCATAAGATGTCCTCCTCCTTTATTGTGAAAGAATTGTTTATTTTGTTTATTATACCTTTTTTGTGTGAAAAAATAAAGGAGTATTTGTGCAAAATTACAGGCTTTTCTTGACAGTTTATAATTTCTTTCTGATTTTTTGAAAATACTTCATGGTATGCATATACAGTTGTATAAAATGAAAGGGAGCGCTATTAGTTTGTGAAAAAAGTTTGACAAAAATAGTTCAAAATTGATTTTGGATACTATATCTTTGATTTAAAAAAGACAGGAGGAGAATATAAGCGAGAAAAGAAGAATGATGGAAATAAGAGTGAAATTATGAAGAAAAACGGAAGATATTTGATGAAATGAAAATGTTTTGTATAAAATGACGAAAAAATAGAAAAACCAACTAGTAATTGAATGTCAAAATACGTTAAAATTATAACGAAATAAAAATGGACATATAAAACAAAAATAGAATTTTAAAGATAAAATAGAGAAAAACAGGAAAAATACACAAGCATTCCTGAAAAAAACAGGAGATTCAGAAAGAAAATTGAAAGAATTGTTAAAAAATTTGCAAATAGGCAGAATGTTCATTTTGTTTAGTGGAATGGGCAAAATAAAATAAATGTTAAATAACTAACAGAAAATGGTTGCTAACATGATAATAATTTGTTATTATTACATAGAATGAAAGAGCAACAAGGTATACAATATAGCATTTTTATGGAGGAAAGAATATGGGTAATTCAAAAATGAATGCCAGAGAGCGCATTGATTATCTGTTTGATGACCACAGTTTTGTGGAAGTTGGTGGATATGTTTCCGCTCGTAATACCGATTATAATCTCGGTGCAAAGAAAGTAGAAGGTGATGGTGTTATCACTGGATATGGAGTTATTAATGACCGCATGGTTTATGTTTACAGTCAGGATGCTTCCGCACTTGGAGGTTCCGTAGGTGAGATGCATGCGAAGAAAATTGCTTCCCTTTATGATCTGGCGATGAAAACAGGCGCGCCAGTCATTGGAATGCTGGATTGTGCAGGACTTAGATTACAGGAAGCGACAGATGCCCTTCACGCATTTGGAACGATTTTTAATAAGCAGGCACAGGCATCTGGAATGATTCCACAGATTTCTGCAGTATTTGGAATGTGTGGAGGAGGAAGTGCCGTAATGTCCGCTATGTCTGATTTTACATTGATGGAGAAGGAGAACGGCAGTCTCTTTATTAACAGTCCGAATGCATTAGCGGGGAATGAAGAATCCCGTCAGAATACGGCAGGAGCACAGTTTCAGTCTGAGCAGGCTGGTAACGTAGATTTTGTATGTGAGACAGAAGAAGCACTTCTTGACCAGCTTCGTATTCTTGTTGATGTACTTCCTTCTGATTATGAAGCAGAAGATGTTTACTTTGATAACGATGATGATTTAAATAGGGTTATTCCTGAGTTAAATGATGCCGCATATGATGCCGCTTACATTTTAAAATCTATTTCTGACAACAATATGTACATAGAGACAAAGGCAGCCTATGCCAAAGAGATGGTAACTGCATTTATCCGTCTGAATGGAGAGACAGTAGGTGCGGTTGCAAACCAGCCAGTAGATGGTGAGTCCGTTTTAACAAGAAATGGTCTTGAAAAAGCAGAAAGATTTATTAAGTTCTGTGATGCATTTTCGATTCCTCTTCTTACTGTAACGAACGTGACAGGACTTCGTGCCAACGCACATGAAGAGAGAAAGCAGGCGCTCGCATTAGCGAAGTTTACAACAACACTTGCACAGGTTAGTGTACCTCGTATTAATCTCATTGCAGGCGAGGCTTATGGAACTGCAGCGGAAGTAATGAATTCTAAAGCTATCGGAGCTGACTTTGTTCTGGCATGGCCACAGGCATCTGTAGGAATGATGGATGCAGAACAGGCAGTTCGTATCATGTATGCAGAGGAAATCAATACAGATAAGAATAAGACAGCACTTATCGCAGAGAAAACTGCGGAATATGCAGAAGGACAGAGCAGTGCATTAGCAGCTGCAAATAGAGGATATATAGATGACATCATCGAGCCGGACGCAACAAGAAAGCGTCTTATCGCTGCTTATGAAATGCTTTACGGAAAGAAAGTAACTCCAGTGACAAAGAAGCATACGGCAGTATAGTGAGGTGAGAGTATGAACGTATTTGAACAAGCCTTATTAAATACTTTGATGGGTATGGGAACTGTATTTGCAGTACTGATTTTCATTTCTTTATTGATTTCTCTTTTTGTATATATCCCATCTATTGAAAGAGCGTTAAAGAATCGTTCTTCTAAGAAAGAGAAAAAGGCTGCGCAGGAAGAAAGACCGGCTCCAAAGCGTCCGATTCTTGAAGAAGTTGTGGAAGAAGAGGAACTTGTGGATGATGGTGAACTTGTCGCAGTAATCACAGCGGCAATCATGGCAGCGAATGGAGGAGCAGCAGTCAGTGCAGATAAGTTGGTCGTTCGTTCAATCAAGAGAGTGAAGAGAAGATAGCAAAAATGTATTCTTGGAATCTTTTTATAAAGTTTTGAAAAGTTAGCTATAGAAAGATTTTAGAAGTACATAAAATCATTCAGGAGGATTTACAATGAAAAATTATAGAATTACAGTTAATGGTGTTGCTTATGATGTAGCAGTAGAAGAATTAGGTGCAGGAGAAGCAAGTGCAGCGCCGGTAAGTACACCAGCAGCCGTTCCGGCTCCAGCTAAGAAAGCTGCCCCAAAGACTTCCGGAAGTGCCGGTGCCGTAAAGATTACAGCACCAATGCCAGGTAAGATCGTAGCAGTAAAGGCACAGGCAGGTGCTTCTGTAAAGAAGGGCGACGCTGTTCTTGTATTAGAGGCTATGAAGATGGAGAATGAAATCTGTGCAGCACAGGATGGTGTTATCGCAAGTGTGGAAGTAGCAGTTGGAGATATGGTAGAAGGCGGAGATGTACTGGCTACAATGAACTAGAGCATATTTGCAAAATAAAACGGAGGAAGATTTATGAGTTATGTTGTAGAGACAATGACGAATCTCGCAGCACAGACCGGATTTGCATTCTTAAAGCCAGGTAACTTCATTATGATACTGGTTGCTTTAGTCTTCTTATATCTGGCCATCGCCAAAGGATATGAGCCACTTTTGTTAGTGCCGATTTCTTTTGGTATGCTGCTGGTTAACTTATATCCGTCCATTATGGAAGAAGGCGGATTATTACATTATTTTTACTTATTAGATGAATGGAGTATTCTCCCTTCACTGATTTTCTTAGGCGTTGGAGCACTAACAGACTTCGGTCCGCTGATTGCCAATCCAGCAAGTTTCTTGCTGGGAGCTGCGGCGCAGTTTGGTATTTACAGCGCGTATTTCCTTGCAATGCTTATGGGATTTAACGGAAAGGCAGCAGCAGCAATTTCCATTATTGGTGGAGCCGATGGTCCTACTTCTATTTTCCTTGCCGGAAAGCTTGGGCAGACAGACTTAATGGGACCAATTGCGGTAGCGGCATATTCTTATATGTCACTTGTACCAATTATTCAGCCACCGATCATGAAGCTCCTTACTACAGAAAAGGAACGTCAGATTAAGATGGAACAGTTAAGAACCGTTACAAAAACAGAGAAAATTATGTTCCCTATCGTTGTAACAGTTGTTGTATGTCTGATTCTTCCTACAACAGCACCATTAGTTGGTATGCTGATGCTCGGTAACCTTTTTAGAGAGTCCGGCGTAGTAAAACAGCTTTCAGAGACAGCGTCTAACGCTCTTATGTACATCGTAGTTATTATTCTTGGTACATCCGTTGGTGCGACAACAAGTGCAGAGGCATTCTTAAATGTCAGCACAATCAAGATTGTAGTATTAGGTCTTGTAGCTTTTGCTGTTGGTACTGCAGCAGGTGTCCTGTTTGGTAAACTTATGTGTAAGGTTACAGGTGGTAAGGTAAATCCATTAATTGGTTCTGCCGGGGTATCTGCCGTTCCTATGGCAGCCCGTGTATCCCAGAAAGTTGGTGCGGAAGCAGATCCATCAAACTTCTTACTGATGCATGCGATGGGACCAAATGTTGCCGGAGTTATCGGTACAGCGGTAGCCGCCGGAACATTTATGGCAATTTTTGGAGTATAATTTAGAATTATTTGATTATTTAAAATTCATTATTTATAGGGCTATAATCTGTAAAAAATGTTACAGGGGATATTTATAAATAGTTTACAAATTGAATTTTAGATAATAACAGTTGTAAGCGCAAATAGTTACGTGATTTGAAATAAAAGGAGATATTATGGCCGAAATTAAGAAAAAACCGGTTAAAATAGTAGAAACCGTTCTCCGTGACGCACATCAGTCTCTGATTGCTACAAGAATGACAACAGAGGAGATGCTGCCAATCGTAGATAAGATGGATCAGGTTGGTTATCATGCAGTAGAATGCTGGGGAGGTGCAACATTTGATGCCTGCCTGCGTTTCTTAAAGGAAGACCCATGGGAGAGACTTCGTAAATTAAGAGATGGCTTTAAGAATACAAAGTTACAGATGTTATTCCGTGGACAGAACATCTTAGGATATAAGCCATATCCAGACGATGTTGTAGAATATTTCGTACAGAAATCTATTGCAAACGGAATTGATGTTATTCGTATTTTTGACTGTTTAAATGACCTTAGAAACTTACAGACTGCTGTAGATGCAACAAAGAAAGAGGGAGGACACGCGCAGATCGCCCTCTCCTATACAATCGGTGATGCATATACATTAGACTACTGGAAAAAGACTGCTAAGAATATTGAAGAGATGGGAGCAGATTCTATCTGTATCAAAGATATGGCAGGACTTTTAGTGCCGAATGAAGCAACTCGCCTTGTAACTGCATTAAAGCAGGCAACAGACATTCCTATCGAACTTCATACACACTATACAAGTGGTGTCGGTGGAATGACTTACTTAAAAGCAGTAGAAGCAGGAGTCGATATCATTGATACAGCCATATCTCCATTTGCAATGGGAACAAGCCAGCCGGCAACAGAAGTTATGGCTGAAACATTCCGCGGTACAGAATTTGATACAGGATTTGACCAGAAGCTTTTAGGCGAGATTGCAGACTATTTCCGCCCAATACGTGAGAAATATCTGGCAAATGGTTTAATGAGTCCAAAGGTACTTGGCGTAAATATCAAGACGTTAATGTATCAGGTACCGGGAGGAATGCTTTCCAACCTCGTATCTCAGTTAGAGCAGCAGGGCGCATCTGATAAGTTCTATGAGGTATTAGAGGAAGTGCCAAAGGTACGTAAAGATTTCGGTGAACCACCATTAGTTACACCGTCCAGTCAGATTGTCGGAACACAGGCTGTATTAAATGTACTTACCGGAGAGCGTTATAAAATGATTACAAACGAGTCAAAAGCCCTTCTTCGTGGAGAATACGGTCAAACCGTAAAACCAATGAATAAAGAAGTACAGAAAAAGGCAATCGGCGATGAAAAGCCAATTACCTGTCGTCCAGCCGACCTTCTTGAACCGGAATTATCTAAGATCGAGGCAGAGATGAGCCAGTGGAAAGAACAGGACGAAGATGTGCTTACATACGCATTGTTCCCACAGGTAGCAACCGAATTCTTTAAATACAGAGCGGCACAGGAGAATAAGATTGATCCTGCAAAAGCCGATGTAAAGAATGGAGCATATCCGGTGTAGGATTGGATTGATTTAGATTAAAAACAGACGAACCCCCGCAACTTTATAGATAGCACATGTGAAGATTTCGCTGCGTAGAAAATGCTCAGCCGCATTTTTACTTGCTCCGACATCACATTTGCTATCTATAAAGTTGTGGGGGTTCTGTTTTTTAACCTAAACTTGCCGGAAATGGATAGGTGAAGCTATCGTATTAGCTGCCTTGTTAAGTATATTATAATCTATGATTGCAGTATTACCAAATGAAAGAATTATAGCCATTAACGAGATTGAATTTTGTTTAAAAGAGCATCCTGCAAAATCTGTGAAAAGTTTAAATTCAATCGCAATGCTTCGTTATTCAACCATTCAGGGATTGTTAAAGTTTTTTTGATAGATTTATTATGATACTTTCGATTATATTCCAAATAATCATATGGGATGATTACGACAACTCCATCATCAACATGTGTGATGTTAGACGGTTCTGGAAGTTCTTTATGGTCGTTAATGTCATCAGTTAAGATAAGTCCTAAAGCATCTATAGCCATATCATAGGCTTCTTGCATATTTTCTCCCTGAGTTAGACATTCGGGAAAGTCAGGAAAAGTCACCCAATAACCGCCTTCTTCTGCAATATGAAATACAGCAGGATAAAATAATTTTTTCATAATGGATACCTCCAATGTATGTGAGTTATTATAGATGAAATAAGGCTATTTTAAGCCCGCTTGTTTTAGGATGGCATCTTCTAGTCCTTTTTTTAAATCTTTGCTATGAAGAGGAACTGTTGTTTGTTTGCCAGTTTTAAAATTCTTCATTTTCACATGGGAACCATTTTGACTTATTTTTATGAAACCATTCTTTTTTAATAATCTTATCATTTCTTTTGGTTTCATTGGCATAGTATGCCACCCCTTTCTATAATTATATTATAATACGTATAGTATACGTGTGTCAAGAACTCGGTGATACAACTGGTGAGGAATAGTATATCATATTTAAGAAGAAAAACAACTAATAAATGTAAAATAATATAAAAAATGTAATTTTGAAAATGAAAAATTTTTGATAAAAATACAGAGATATGGTAAAATGAAGTATCAAAAGATAGTCAGGGGGAGATACAATGAATAACGCAGTTTCATATGCTATGGATAGTCAGGTGATTTTTCAGATGTTTTTTTCAATTGTATGTATAGCGGCAGCTATAGGTGTATCCATTTTGGTTCTTCGCTTTATGAGGAAGTTTATAGATTTTTTGTTACAATAGGGGTAATAGAAGTAAGGAAGGGATATTAGGTCCCTTCCTTTAAAAATTTTAAAGAAAATTTTTGGCGATGTCATCTAAAGTTCTGGAGATTTTTGAAAAATCCTGGTTTAAATCTAATGCAAGAACAGAAATCTGATTTCCGCTCATATGGTAGGTGTTATTAGGAATAATATCTTCATCGGTTTGTGCATAAAGAAGCATTCCTGATACAGTATGTTCATAGTTTCTCAATTCAAATTCCTTATTTTTTACATAGGTAAAAATCTGATAAAGATTATTGGAATGCAGAGTATGTATTCCGTATTGTTGCTGGGTCATATGCGAATAATATTTGGCATCAATAATAAGTATGTTATTGTTTTTGGATAACATAATATCTGTCTGCATCCTAGGAAGCATTTGATTTTCAGTATCATCAAGCTGCCATGCAATTTGTGATGCATTGGCGGTGAGTTCTGGATGTTCTTTCCGATAATATTCAAGCAAGAATTTTTCATATAAGCGACACATTCGTTGTCCGTCAAAAAAATCCATGAGTTTAGTAGTGCCGTTATTTTGTGTTGTCAGAAGACCCTTATAGACTAGATAGCACATACCGATTAACATTTGATAGTTTTGATTAGAGCGATTATACTGTTGATTCCAATTTACAAAATGCAGGTCAATTTCATTAACGTCAGAAAAAAATAGCAATAGTTTTCTTAGACTCTTTTTTCGGCTGTTTGTAATATTCGCTTTAAGAAGCAGTAATACAGTGGATTTAATAATTTGGTTAAATTGTATATTGGTTGAGAATTCATCATAGGTACAAATCATTTGTTTTTTGAGCATTGTCTGGGTCTTGATGGATTCTGAAATGTTAAGTTTTCCCTGTAGTGTAGAAAGAGATTCGGATTTTGATACATAATCTCTTCTTAAACCATGTTTTAATTGAATACCAATTCCTTTATCAAGAATCGCTGCACATAATTCTGCAGTATTATGAAAGTTTTCTGTTGCTAAGTCTTTGTAATTCTCTGCCTGTAATGTTTGAAAAGCATAGGACAGCATATAGTAAATATTTTGAATGGGAATCATTTGACGGTACTCCTTAATCTATCAGACCAGTCGATGATTTTTTCAGGTTCATCAAACCAATATTCTTTTAAAAGAGGAATCAATTCATATTCTATAATGGATGTAAGTGTTTGGACAGTAGCTGTTTTGGCAGTTAGTCCACAAAAATAGCTATGCCCGATACAAAATCCTTCTCCAAGAGAAATATCTGCTGCTATTTTTGAATTTAATTGTTTTATGCAAGAAATCAATTTTTTAAAAGCGTCACTTTTTAAAGAATCTTGGTAAGTCTGAAAACCAATAGTATTAAATCCCGGTTTCATAGTAAAAAATGAAAAACGTCGTCTTAAAGCATAATCTAACATGGCAAGGCTACGATCAGCAGTATTCATCATGCCGATAATATATACATTGGGTGGTACAGAAAAATTCTCATCAGAATATAATAACTGGAGTTCAATACCACGTTTGTCTTTTTCAATCAACATAAATAATTCACCGAATATTTTACTTAAATTACCGCGATTGATTTCATCAATAATAAAGAAATAATCATTTTCATCGTCATCCTCAGCAAGTTTGCAGAATTTGTAAAAAGATCCCTTTTTGATTGTAAATCCATTTTCTGTCGGACGATATCCCTCAATAAAATCTTCATAGGAATAGCTCTGGTGGAACTGAATCATTTGAACACGGTCAGGATTTTTTGAACCAATAATAGAATAGGCAAGACGTTTGGCAGTAAATGTTTTTCCAACACCAGGTGCACCCTGTAAAATGATATTTTTCTTCATTTTTAAGACATTTACCAATGTTTCATAATCTTGCTCACTCATATATACATCGGAAAGAAAATCAGCAGAAGAATATTCTGGATAGTCTACTTCAGGTTGTGTATCTACATCATCCAATTCATCAGGAGTAAAGATAGTAATAAGTTTTTCGATATAGTCAGTATATGGGGTAATATCAGTTAAGCGTTTGGCAACAGACTTACCGGGATGTTCCCATTCGCCAATTTGAAGCCACTTTACGGTACGGATATTTTTATATTCCTGGCGAGAATCATCAAAAATATAATCTCCGGTGACAATACCTTTACCAACAAGAGTATTACTTCGCTTTGCAAAAATGACATCATTGATCGCCAGCTTGTTTGCAAAATTCCATGCCATTAAAGCCTGATTCTTTCGAGAGGTACTGTTGTCATAAGTGCTTATCAATTCCTGACGAAGAGATTCCTTAGAATCATATTGAGAATAATCTCCTATGTCATCCATGCCGAGAACCATAATTTCTTTTTGCTGGCATTCCATCCAACTGGTATCGTCAAAGACCGTGTACATCCAGTAGTGAAGTTTATGTTTTTTGTCGGAAAGCGTATTAGTTTCAGAATCATTAGATTTATTATTGTGATTAGTGGATCTTCCCCAAATATGACCAAAAACAATACCAGGAATATTACATTTTTTTGAAAACAGTGCGATTTGTCCCATGCGTATAAAAGGAATCTCGCTTGGTGTTTGATTTAGAAAATGTAATACATCCAATTGTATATCTTGTCCATAAAATGGTGCAAACAATATTGGAAATAACATTTGATAATATTTCATTCGCCATACTGTATTAATTCCAGAAATATGTTCCAGTTGTTTGTAGAGTTGTTCATAATCTGCTGTGGAATTTAAAGGACCAAAGGAAGATATTATTTCAGCACCTGCTACCAAATCATTACGTATTTCTTCTGCCTTTTGGATTGCCTCATTTTCAGTAAGCTTTACAGGTTTTGCAGGTGAGCCACAAGTCCAGCTTTGTGTTTTTTTGTGAAAGAAAAGTCCAAATTTATAAGCTGCTCCACCGGCAATACTTCCAAATATTTCGCGCATATCTTTGTCCATTTCAAGTACATAACAAAGATTCAATTTATTTCCTTTGTCATTGTAAAATAAAGAAGTTAATAATTCTTTACCTGAAAGAGATTTTAAGTGTTCTATTCCAAAATGATTTATAAAATTTTCATGTAAAGTATCTGCTTTGCGAATAAACGCGATCCATTCCGGTTTTTGTGCCTCGTTATAAAACCATTCAGGAGAGTATTTTCCTGATTCGTTTTCTGTTATCTGAATGTTTGACATGTTATACCTCCGAGTCTATAAGTTTAAAATCAGTATACCATGTAACGATATTGCTGTCATAGATTATGAAAAATATGTTTGAGTCTGGGGAAAGAAGAGCTAATGAAAATAGTTGGATATATTATGCATCAACCTGTGAATATTTTTGTTTTCGTCTTAGCGAACCTATAATAGAATAGATTTATCAAACGAGGGGGAGAAAAAGTATGAAGAAAAGAAAGATTTTGCATCGGCTATTGGTATTTGTATTGACAATAGCGATGCTCGCAGGAATTTGTCCACAGGGAATCCATATTGCAGATGTCCCGTTAACATTACCCGAAGTAAAAGCAGCGGATACCATAGGTAATCCTAAAATTGAAGAGGATACTACGATGACAGCCGGACAAAAAGTTACTTGGGATTGTATTTATTTTGGAAGTTACCCGCAAAGTGAGATTACATCGAAAGATGGAAGTGTTTATAATAAACTGAAGAATGCGACAAGTTGGGACAATAATGATACTACTATTGATGGTGTTAAATACCGAAAGTTAAAGGGAGAAGATGCGATATAACATGCTTACAGTGGGGGTAGTGAACAGTATTATGATTGGAATGATGATTATACTACGTATCACTACTTTAAATATGAACCTATTAAATGGAGAGTATTAAACAAAGATAATAATGATGTTTTCCTTCTTTCGGATATTGCTTTGGATGATCAGCGTTATAATGAAAAATGGGCAACCATAACCTGGGAAAAAAGTAGTATGCGAAGTTGGATAAATGGTTATAAAGCATCTGAAAATCAATCAGAGATAGATTACAGTAATAAGAATTTTATTGACACAGCATTTTCTACTGCACAAAAAAACGCAATTAAGACAACAAAAGTAGAAAATAGGAACAATATTCACTATGGAAGTGCCGGTCAGGGTGGAAATGACACTTCAGATAAAATATTCTTACTTTCAGAAAGGGAAGTATATAATACGGATGATGCAAAAAAATATGGATTTGTATTAGATGGAGAGGTATATGATGAGGCTAGAAGATGCAAATGCAGTACGTATGCTTATGCTATGGGTACATGGAGAAATATAGAAGATTCGGAATGCAATGGAAATGCATTATGGTTCCTTCGTTCGCCAGGTGGCTCTTGTTATGGGGATGTAACAGCTGTGTATGATTTCGGTCGTGTCAATAGTGGAGGCACCAGTATTTTTTCTGATCATAGCGTTCGTCCAGCGATACATTTAGATCTTTCTTCTATAGATACTGCTAATATATATGCAGGAACCGTATGCTCTGATGGAACCGTAAATGAAGGAAAGAAAGAAGATACAGACAATATAGCAAGCCCTCTACAAAAATCCGGTGAATTTAAGTTTGAAACAAGTTTACATAAGATTGTTAATACATCAGGAGGAGATAAGAAAACAGCAAAATATATCTATGATTACGATGAAAACTGGTTCTTTACTCCAAGTACGACTTATCAGCATGGGCTTACAAAGATGTCGATTCGTGGGGCAGTGGCCGGATATGGGGTGATGGATGATCCACATTCTATAGACACGAATATAAAGTATCTGATGGCCGGGACTGATAAGAATTCGTTAGAATTTACGAATTATGAAAGTTCTTATCCCGATCCTAAAACAAATACGATTGGCTATGCGATTAGCAGTAAAAATATTAAAAACAGTGCTGGTAAAACAGCCTCTCTTCTTATGGTTACAGTTCGCGGCGGCGGATATATGGATGAATGGGGAGGAAACTTTAATCTTGGAACAAAAGATGAACATCAAGGTTTTAATGAGGCAGCTCTGCAGGTTAGAGATGGCATTAAAAAGTATGTAGAAAAATATAAAGACAAGCTGCCATATGAATTAAAAGTATGGATTTCCGGGTACAGCAGAGGAGCAGCTACAACAAACCGCGTAGCTAAAATGTTGGATGACGGTGCGGTAGAAGGTCTTACACGAGATAATATCTATGCCTTTTGTTTTGAATGTCCGCAGAACACGACAAAAACACAAAGTTATGTAGAGAGTGATAAATATAAAAATATTGTAAGTATAGTCAATTCGGTTGATTTAGTACCAAAAGTAGCAATGAGTGGGTTTGAATTTAAAAGATATGGAACAGTATATCAATTACCAAATATTCGCGCGCTAGCTGATTACGGGATTGCAAGGGCCAAAATGGTCAAATGTTATACAGATTTGATTACATATAATAAATTAGCCCTAGGAGCGAGAATGTATGATTGGACGGAGAAAGAAGTGAAAAACTTATATCTTCCAATGCAGGCGGTGGTATATTTAACGAAAGAAGGGCTTGCGCAGGCTTCTATGATGGATAAGCTGATGGATGATTTATGCGATGTTGCAGTGAATAGAGAAAATTATTATATGAGGCTGCAGGCAAATATGATTAGTGGAATGGCAGGAGTATTAGGAAAGAACAGTGGATTGGATACCGGAGCCCTTGCAGTGACAATTGCAAGAGTGATACCAGGACTTGCTGCAAAGCATCCTCTTGATAATGCATATTTGCTAACACATTTAATACCTATTGATGAAAATGGTCAGAAAATCGTATGTATCCCTGAAGATGCTGACTACAAAGTGGATTTAAAAGCAACGGATAACGGAACAATGACATATACCGTTATGAATCAGAATCTGGAAACTAATGAATGTAGCCAGGTAAAAAGTTATGTTGATATTCCGATAAAAGAAGGAGAAGTTTACAAAAGTACATTTGAAACAGATACAGAAAGTTCTACAGAAACGCTTAAAAATGTCAGTGGAGATGAAGTACAGCCTTCGATAGAAAAAGGTGCTTCCGAAGATATTAAAAAACAGGTAAATGTTACTGCGCAGTCAGGTGGAAGTGTTACAGGTGGCGGAAGCTATACGATCAGCGAATATGCAAAGGTAACTGCAGAGCCAGAAACTAATTATACATTTGCAGGATGGTATGAAAATGATAATCTGATTTCAAAAGAAAAAGAATACCGCTTCTGTGTTCAGAATAACAGAAACCTGTCAGCACATTTTTCAAAAAATGCAAATCAGGGAACCCAGAAACCGTCCAGCAACACAACAAAACCATCTGGTAACACAACAAAAGCTCCATCTATAAAACCTTTTAAAGCAACCGGAAAGCAAAACAGATTGCCGCAGGCAAAAAGGTGAACTTAAAGGCTGAAATCGGGCTGCCAGACAGCATAACAAAACAGTTAACCTGGAAGTCAAGCAATACCAAGGTAGCAACTGTCAACGCAGATGGTGTTGTAACAGTGAAAAAGAAAACCGGAGGAAAGAAAGTTACAATAACAGCATCAAACGATAAGATAAAGGTTTCCGCATCCTGGAAAGTAACTTCCATGAAAGGAATCGTAAAGAAGGTAAAAATTACAGGAACTAAAACTGTTAAAGCAGGAAAAAGCCTGAAATTAAAAGCGAACGTAACCGCTACGAAAAAAGCGAATAAAAAGTTACAGTGGACATCCTCCAACGCGAAATATGCTACAGTCAATGCCAAAGGCGTAGTCAAAACTAAAAAGGTTGCCAAAGGAAAAACTATAAAAATCACAGCGATGGCAACCGACGGAAGTAACAAAAAAGCAACCTTTAAAGTCAAGGTAAAGTAGTCATATAAGATAAAATAATCATAAAGCTTAAAGTTATTATTTTTTAACCACTTCTTCTCTAACAGCCAGTAAAATGACTTTGGAGAGCCAACAAACAGAAAATGAAAAAGGATACTCCCCTCAAGATGTAATGTCGGAGTGAGTGAAAATGCGATTGAGCATTTTGCTCGAACGACTATCTTTACAGCTTGAGGGGAGTATCCTTTTTCATTTTCATCTGTTTATCCGCAAAATCCATTTTACTTCTCTCTCATTTTATGTTATGTTTATATACGATTATGCCATTTTTTATGGCTGTTTTTTGAGTGTAGAGAATGGAACAAAAAAACAATAAGACATAATATATTTTTTGAAGGAGTTGTAAACGAGAATGTCAGAGATTTATTTTGACAATGGCGCGACCACAAGGGCGCTGCCGCAGGTGCGTGAGATTATGGATGAAGTACTTGAGAAGGAGTACGGCAATCCATCTTCTATGCATATGAAAGGATTTGATGCAGAGAAGTATGTCAATCATGCGAAAGAGATTATTGCAAAGAGCCTGAAAGTTGATCCAAAGGAGATTTATTTTACTTCTGGTGGTACAGAGGCGAATAATCTTGCATTGATCGGTACTGCATTTGCAAATAAAAGAGAGAGAAAGCACATTATTACAAGCTGTATTGAACATGCTTCTGTATATAATCCATTATCTTTTTTGGAAGATGAGGGATTTGAAGTGACCTATCTTCCTGTCGATGAACATGGAATCGTAGATTTAGAGGCATTAAAGAAGGCGCTTCGTAAAGATACATTGATGGTTTCTATTATGTGCGTGAATAATGAGATTGGTGCCATCGAACCGGTTGAGGAGATTGGAAAGATTGTAAAGTCTTTTGATCCAAAGATTTTATTCCATACCGATTGTATTCAGGCATATGGTAAGTTGAATTGTTACCCTAAGAAATGGAAAGCAGATATGATTTCTGTAAGTGGACATAAGATTCACGGCCCAAAGGGAATCGGATTTATTTATATTAAGAATGGAACAAAGATAAAGCCAATCATCTGGGGTGGAAATCAACAGAAGGGAATGCGTTCCGGAACAGAAAATGTACCGGGAATTGCAGGGCTTGGTAAGGCGGCAGAGTTGATTTATGAGAATCATGAGGAAAAAATCGCACATATCAGAGAGATAAAAGATCATTTTATAAAAAGAGTGATGGAAGAGATTCCAGATGTGAAGGATAATTCCGGAGATGCTCCGCATGTGGCGAGTATCAGCTTTTTAGGAGTAAGAAGTGAAGTGCTTCTTCACGCATTAGAAGAACGTGAGATTTATGTATCAGCAGGTTCTGCCTGTTCCTCTAATAAACCGGAAGTCAGCGGTACTTTGAAGGGCATTGGTCTTACAAAGGAATACTATGAATCGACGCTTCGTTTTTCATTCTCTATTTTTAATACGGTAGAAGAAGCAGATATTTGTGTGGAAGCGTTAAAAGAACTGTTGCCGATGCTTCGGAGATTTACAAGACGATAAAACAATTAGAACATAATGTACTCTCGGAATCTTTTTGAGCTTGATTTTGTGACAAGAAAGACTACGAGAGTACATCATATAAAAAAGGAGATATTTATGGAATTCAAAGCATTTTTGATTAAATATGCAGAAATTGGAATCAAGGGAAATAATCGCCGTTTCTTTGAAGATGCCCTTGTCCGTCAGATGAAATATGCATTAAAACCAGTAGGAGACTTTTCTATCAGAAAGGAATCTGGACGTATTTTTGTACATGCCAATGAAGAGTATGATTTTGATGAGGCGGTGGAAAGCTTAAGCCATGTATTCGGTATTGCAGGTATTTGTCCAATTGTAGTAGAAGAAGATAAAGATTTTGAAAAGATTGCGGAAGTCGTAGAAAAATATGTAGATGAAGATTATGCAGATAAGCATTTTTCTTTCAAAGTACATGTAAGAAGAGCAGACAAGAAGTATCCAATTCCGTCTATGGAAGCAGCTGCCCGTCTTGGAGAGAGATTATTAGAGAAGTTTGAGGACTTAAGTGTTGACGTGCATAATCCAGATGTTATGCTTACAGTCGAGATTCGTGATAAGGTTTACATTTATTCCAGAGAGATTCCGGGACCGGGTGGAATGCCGGTTGGTACAAACGGAAGAGCAATGCTTCTTCTTTCCGGTGGTATCGACAGCCCGGTAGCTGGTTACATGATTTCCAAGCGAGGTGTAAGCATTGACGCAACTTACTTCCATGCACCTCCTTATACAAGTGAGAGAGCGAAACAGAAAGTAGTAGATCTTGCAAAAGAGATTGCAAAATATACAGGACCTATTACATTACATGTTGTAAACTTTACAGATATTCAGATGGCAATTTATGAGAAATGTCCTCATGATGAATTGACAATCATTATGCGTCGTTACATGATGAAGATTGCAGAGCATTTCGCAAATCAGGATAATTGTCTTTCCCTCGTTACAGGTGAGAGTATCGGACAGGTTGCCAGTCAGACAATGCACAGTCTTTATGTAACAAATGAAGTGTGCCAGATGCCAGTATTCCGTCCTTGTATCGGACTTGATAAAAATGAAATCGTAAAAGTTGCAGAAAAGATTGGAACATATGAGACATCTATTTTACCATACGAAGACTGCTGTACTATTTTTGTGGCAAAACATCCGGTAACAAAGCCAAGATTAGATGTAATTAAGCGTTCTGAGAGAAATCTTGATGATTGTATTGACGAGCTGATGAAGACAGCGATTGAAACAACAGAAGAAATTAAGATTAACACTCACTAAAGTATTAATGGATGAAAGCATTTTCAAGGCAGACATAAGTATTTTGATAATGTTTATAATGCTTGCAGATAAGTGCCTTTTTAAAAGGTGGGAAGAAGAAATATCACTAAAAATATTTGTTTTATCTGAAGATTCATATAAGAAAAATTTATCTGTAAAGAAAGAACCGAGGAAAGTAATATTTCCTCGGTTGATTTCATAAATACATCACAGGTTATATATAATATATCCGTATACCAGAAAACCCGCTCTTATGTAATTATTCAGTTACTAAGTATGGCTGTAACTGTTCCATAATCTCATCAAGATTATCAGCGTTATGGATATTTAAATCGATAGGTTTAGAAATATCTAAACTGAAAATTCCCATGATAGACTTTGCATCAATAACGTAACGACCGGAAACTAAATCGAATTCTGCATCGAAACGATTGATGACATTAACAAATGTTTTTACCTTATCGATGGAATTTAAAGAGATTTTAATCGTTTTCATATACGCGCTCCTCCTAAAAATGTCTATATATATTTTAATAATATAGTACCTTTTTAGTGAAAAAAAGTCAATAGATTTGAGGAAGATTTGGAAAATATTATCTAAAGATAAAGGGGAATTTTTTGGCATGAATCTGGAGATGAATGAAGTTAGAAAAAATAGGATTGCAGGTAGGAAATAATAAATAACAGAAAAAACGAAAAGGAGAAACGGAAAAAGGAGATTTGTTTTTATGAGTAAAAGAAGAGCGGCGTTCCTTACACTGGGCTGTAAAGTAAATCAGTATGAGACTGATGCTATGGAGGAGATTCTTGAAAAGGCAGGATACGAGATTGTCAGTTTTAAAGAGACAGCGGATGTCTATATTATAAATACCTGTTCTGTAACAAATATGGCAGACAGAAAGAGCCGTCAGATGATTCATCGTGCAAAGAAAAACAATCCGGATGCAATTATCGTGGCAGCGGGGTGTTATGTGCAGGCAGCAGAGGAAGAACTGGCAAAGAAAAATGAGGCGGATATTCTTGTCGGTAATAATAAAAAGAAAGATATCGCCCAGATCCTTGAGGAATATTTTGCGGCAAAAGAACCAGAGCAGGAGGTACCAGTTGTCTCAGAAGTAATTGATATTAATCACACAAAAGAATATGAAGATTTAACAATTCATAAGGTAAACGAGCATACAAGAGCATATATTAAAATACAGGATGGTTGTAATCAGTTCTGTTCGTATTGTATCATTCCTTACACAAGAGGAAGAATCCGCAGTAAAAATCCAGAGGAAGTCATTGAAGAAGTAAAAAATCTGGCAGCACAGGGTTATAAAGAAATCGTGCTTACCGGAATTCATTTAAGTTCCTATGGGAAAGATTTAGGAACAGTGACTCTTCTTGATGTGATTAAGAGAATACAGCAGGTAGAGGATGTGGAGAGAATCCGTCTGGGTTCTTTAGAGCCTAGAATTATCACAGAGGAGTTTGTAAAAGAACTTGTGAAATGTGATAAAGTATGTCCACATTTTCATCTTTCTTTACAGAGCGGCTGCGACGAGACATTAAAGCGTATGAACCGCAAATATACAACAGAAGAATATGAGGAAGCATTAAATATTTTAAGAAAGTACTATGAGCATCCGGCATTAACAACTGATGTTATTGCAGGTTTTGTTGGAGAAACTGAGGAAGAATTTGAAAAAACAAGAGCATATCTTGAGAAAATCAATCTATATGAGATGCATATTTTCAAGTATTCTGTACGAGAAGGAACAAGAGCACAGAAGATGTCCGGGCATGTGCCGGAACAGGTAAAGACAGAACGTTCCGAGGTGCTTCTTTCGATGGCAAAAAGGCACAAGACAGCATTTGAAGAATGGTATGTTGGAAGAAAAGAAAAAGTACTTTTAGAAGAAATTGTAGAGAAAAATGGTAAAAAATATTTTCAGGGATATACGGCTCATTATGTGAAAGTTGCAGTGGAATTAACGGAAAATGATACAAAATTAGAACAAAATGAGGTAATTGTAGTAGATATTCAGGGATTTATTGATGAAAATTTACTGTACGGAAAAGTTTCGATTGAATTTTAATGTCACTCATAGTAAAATATTTATTGATTGTAAATCTGCTAGAAGGAGGTAGACATGGGTAGAAATAATACACAGTTTTTTCATGTGGTTAAAGAACAGGAATATGATGTAGCATCTATTTTGAAAGATGTATACGAAGCATTAACGGAAAAAGGATATAATCCAGTGAATCAGATCGTGGGTTATATTATGTCCGGAGATCCGACTTATATTACCAGTCATAAGAATGCGAGAAGCTTAATTATGAAGGTAGAACGTGACGAGATTCTTGAAGTTTTATTTGAAAATTATATTGATACTCAGTTAAAGTAATTATGAAAGAAAGATGGATGGGTCTTGATTACGGGACAAAGACAGTAGGTGTGGCGGTAAGTGATGCTTTGGGCATTACGGCACAGGGAGTTGAGACAGTTACCAGAAAGTCGAATAAGAAGCTGCGCCAGACATTGGCAAGGATAGAAGCGCTCATAGAAGAATATGAAGTGAGTAAGGTAGTACTCGGATTGCCAAAGAATATGAATAATACGCTGGGAGAAAGAGCTGAGGAGACGAAGGAGTTTCAGGCGATGCTTCAGCGCAGAACCGGATTGGAAGTAGTCTTATGGGATGAAAGACTGACTACGATGGAATCAGAGAGAATTTTGCAGGAAGGCGGAGTGCGCCGTGAGAACAGGAAAGAACGCATTGACTGGATGGCGGCTACTCTGATTCTGCAAAGTTACATGGATGTACATCCAATTCCGGAAAAGTAAGCGGAGAACGGACGTAAGTACGGAAGAAAGAGGTTTTATATGAACAATTATCAGAGTATTCCATTTAAAGACGAAGATGGAAAAGAAAAGGAGTTCTATGTCCTCGAACAGACAACTCTGAATGGATTTCACTATCTGTTAGTAGAAGACGGAAGTGCAGATGCAGATGACGAGGAGGTTGAAGTTCTTATCATGAAAAGAGTTGCTGATGCGGCTGAGGATGAAGAATGGGCAACCTATGAGATGGTTGAAGACGAGGAAGAACTTATATCAGTATCCAAAGTATTTGAGCAGTTAATGGACGATATTAATTTTGAAGTAGAATAGCAGGCAGGCTTTCGTGTGAGATAAAACGGCAGATATTTGGCAGGAATAGATGTCCGTTTTATTCTATGCGATTGTGCTTTCTGCTATATAGACAAGTGAATAGTAGAACGGAGGTTAGAATTTGAAAGTAACAGGAAATCAATCAGTAAAGATAATACCTCTCGGCGGATTAGAGCAGATCGGTATGAATATTACTGCGTTTGAGTATGAGGACAGTATTATTGTAGTAGACTGTGGTCTGGCTTTTCCGGACGATGAGATGTTGGGAATCGATTTAGTTATACCGGATATCACTTATTTGAAAGAGAATGCCTCAAAGGTAAAGGGACTTGTAATTACCCACGGACACGAGGATCATATTGGTGCGATTCCCTATGCTCTTAAAGAACTGAATATGCCTATTTATGCAACAAAGCTTACAATGGGACTTATTGAGAATAAGTTAAAAGAGCATAATCTTTTAAGAACAACCAGAAGAAAGGTCATCAAACATGGCCAGTCTATTAATCTGGGAAGATTTCGTATAGAATTTATTAAAACGAACCACAGTATCAGTGATGCGGCAGCACTCGCTATTTATACACCAGCAGGGATTATTGTGCATACTGGTGACTTTAAGATCGATTACACACCGGTATTTGGAGATGCCATTGATCTTGGCCGTTTTGCAGAACTTGGAAAGAAAGGTGTTCTTGCCTTAATGTGTGAGAGTACCAATGTAGAGCGTGAGGGATATACGCCATCCGAGAGAACCGTTGGACGAACTCTCCGCCACCTTTTTGATGAGAATAAAGACCACAGAATTATTGTAGCGACATTTGCTTCGAACGTAGATCGTGTACAGCAGATTATTGATTGTGCGTATAGTTGTGGAAAGAAGGTTGTTATCGAGGGAAGAAGTATGGTCAGCACAATCTCTACTGCAGCAGAGCTTGGCTATATTAAGATTCCAGATAACACATTGATCGATATAGAACAGATGAAGAATTATGTGGATGAGCAGCTCGTGCTTATAACAACAGGAAGCCAGGGAGAAACGATGGCAGCATTAAGCCGTATGGCAGCTTCCACTCACCGCAAGGTTTCTATTAAGCCAGGTGATGTAATTATCTTCAGTTCTCATCCAATTCCTGGTAATGAGAAGGCTGTATCAAAAGTAATGAATGAGCTTGCCAAGAAGGGAGCCAGCGTTATTTTCCAGGATACTCACGTTTCCGGACATGCGTGTCAGGAAGAGATTAAGCTTATCTACACATTGACAAAGCCACAGTATGCGATTCCAGTTCATGGAGAGTACCGTCACTTAAAGAGACATAAAGATCTTGCCATTGAGATGGGTATTCCAAAAGAAAATGTAATGATCTTACAGTCTGGCGATGTGCTTACCATTTCAAAAGAGCAGGCAAAAGTTACCGGGCATGTACCTGCACAGGGTATTTTAGTAGATGGTCTTGGTGTTGGTGATGTTGGAAATATTGTACTTCGTGACCGCCAGCATTTATCACAGAACGGCTTATTTATTGTCGTTGTTACACTTGACCGTTATAATGGGGTTCTTCTGGCAGGGCCAGACATTGTGTCAAGAGGTTTCGTTTATGTAAGAGAGAGCGAGAAGCTCATGGAAGAGGCAAAGAGTGTTGTCACGAACACATTAGAGCATTGTAACTCGAAGAAGATTACGGATTGGGGACGTATTAAGGGAGCAATCCGTGATGATTTAGGAGATTATATCTGGAAGAAGATGAAGAGAAGTCCGATGATTCTTCCGATTATTATGGAAGTATAGACAATGATAGATGAAGGAAAGTTATCAATACCGTTCTTTCCTGATACAGAAGATATTCGTCAGGGTACAAAGAAGTTGACAAATATGATTTGTCATACAGAAGATTACAAATGTTATCAGAAAGATCTGGCTGTTTTGAAAGAACAGGAAGAATTATATCGCAAGTTTAAAGAATTTCGTGGAAAGAGTTTGTATTTACAGCTTGAAAAAGGACAGGAACAATACTTTGAAAAAATAGAATCACTTCATTCAGAGTATAAAGATGTGCTGACAGAACCAGTTGTGGTAGATTTTCTTTCCGCAGAGCAGCGGATGTGTAAACTGATGCGGCTGGTATATGATGGTATTGCAGAGGATATTAAGCTGGATTTATCTTATATGGATGAACTATGATTACAAGTCATATCGGATTATTCAGATTTCGTAAATTACAGACTATTTGCAGAACAAAAAATGTCAGACGTGAGATGAACATTCATTTTGGTTTTACGAATGATTAACTATGGATTAAAATAAAGATAAATTGACAGCTTGGATTTGGATAAAGAGCATAAGTTGTATTAGAGCGTGTTTTAAAACACGCTCTAGGATAAAAGGAGTGAAAAACATGGCAGAGAAAGTATTACATGTAATTATCAAAATATTAATGTATATCTTTATAGTACTTCTTTTTATCCTGCTCTTTGTGCGGATGAGCGGAGTTGGCCGTGCTATTTTTGCAGATAAGCCAAAGGATAAGAACCCGCAGATAGCCAGCGAGACTGTACTTGTCGTAGAGCAGGGGGAATCTCTTCTTGAGATTTCTAAAGATTTGGCAGAACAGGGGATTGTAAAGAATCCGTATCTGTTTGCCATATCTCTTCGCTGCATGGATGGATATCAGAATATCCGACCAGGGGAATATCAGGTTTCCTCTTCTGAGAAGCCATCAGAAATATTAAAACAGCTAACACATGAGGAGGAAAAAATACAGTGATTACAGAAGAAAGAGTTCTGGATTTCATTCGTTCCTTTGGAGTAGACAGAGGTTCTGAGGCTTTGCATATGATAGAAAAAGAAGCCATCAGAGATGATGTGCCGATTATCCGCAAAGAGTCAGGGGAACTTCTTCGAATATTGCTGCAAATTAAAAAACCGGAGAAAATTCTGGAGGTAGGTGCTGCCATAGGATTTTCTTCGGTTTTTATGGGTGAAAATACAGATAACAATACACACATTACGACAATTGAAAATTATCCGCCGCGTATTGAGCGGGCAAAAGTAAATATCGCACTTGCCGGAATGGAAGATAAGATTACGTTAATTTCGGGAGATGCGGCAGAAGTGTTGAAAGAACTTTCCGGAAGCTGGGATTTTATTTTTATGGATGCGGCGAAGGGACAGTATATTCACTTTATGCCGGAAGTAATGCGGCTTCTGGCCCCGGGAGGAATTTTAGTCTCGGACAATGTTTTGCAGGATGGAGATATTTTTGAATCCCGTTATGGGATTAAGAGAAGAAATCATACGATTCATAATCGCATGAGAGAGTATTTATATGCATTGACACATGATGAAGCGCTTGATACCGTGATTTTAGAAACAGGAGATGGCATGGCAATCAGTGTGAAAAAAGAATGAGAAGAAAGAAAGGGATAAGATGAGAAATACAGAATTACTCATACCGGCGAGTAGCTTAGAAGTATTAAAAACAGCAGTACTTTACGGTGCAGATGCCGTATATATCGGTGGGGAAATGTACGGACTTCGTGCAAAGGCCCGCAATTTTTCCAGAGAAGATATGGAGGCAGGCGTAAAGTTTGCTCATGAAAATGGAGTAAAAGTATACGTTACAGCTAATATTGTGGCGCATAATGAAGATTTAGAGGGAATCAGAGAGTACTTCAGGGAATTAAAAGAAATTGGCCCAGATGCCCTGATTATTTCTGACCCTGGCGTATTTATGATTGCTAGGGAAGAATGTCCAGACATTGAGCGTCATATCAGTACACAGGCAAACAGTACAAACTACGCAACTTATAATTTCTGGTACGCACAGGGAGCAAGCCGAGTTGTGGCAGCTCGTGAGCTTTCTTTAGCAGAACTTTCTGAGATTCGTGCCAACATTCCAGAAGATATGGAAATCGAAGCTTTTGTTCACGGTGCAATGTGCATTTCCCATTCCGGAAGATGCCTTCTCAGTAATTATTTTACTGGAAGAAATGCAAACATGGGAGCTTGTACACATCCTTGCCGCTGGAAATACTATGTCATGGAGGAAAGCCGTCCGGGCGAATATCTTCCAGTAGAGGAAAATGAGCGCGGCACATACATTTTCAATTCCAAAGATTTATGTATGATTGAGCACATTCCAGATTTGCTTGAAGCAGGAGTGGACAGTCTTAAGATTGAGGGCCGTATGAAGACAGCTCTTTATGTAGCAGCAGTGACAAGAACTTATAGAAGAGCGATTGATGACTACAAAACATCACCAGATTTATTTGAGAAGAATTTAGACTATTATCGAGAAGAGATTGCAAAATGCACCTATCGCCAGTTTACAACTGGTTTCTACTACGGAAAGACCGATGAGAATTCTCAGATTTATGATGCGAACACCTATATCAAAGAATATACTTACATCGGTATTGTACAGGATATTGATGAGAATGGCTGGTGTAAGATTTATCAGCGTAATAAGTTCTCTGTAGGCGAGACTATTGAAGTGATGCTGCCAGATGGAAGCAATAAAAATCTTCCCGTACTTGCGATGGAAGACGGTGACCGTAATTCAGTAGAATCTGCACCACATCCAAAGCAGGAGATTTGGATTAACTTTGGAGAAGCTTTGGAAAGAGGATTTCTGCTTCGTAGAAAAGAGTAGGAACAGTGGCCATCCTGTCATGCATATACTATAAGGAACACGGGTTTCGGAGCGTTGTATGCGGTCATTTAAGAAGCCATTAAAGGCGGAAGAAGAAAGATATTATCTTAAAATGTACCGTGACGGAGATGAGAAGGCGAAAGAAAAATTAATTGAGCATAATCTCAGGCTGGTTGCCCATATTGTAAAAAAATATAACTCACCAGACCGGGACCTGGATGACTTGATTTCGATTGGCACGATAGGATTAATTAAGGCAGTAAATACTTTTGATTTAAATAAAGGGGGGCGGCTTGTTACTTACGCGGCCAGATGTATAGAGAATGAATTATTGATGATGATTCGCCAGGAGAAAAAGATTTTGCGGGAAGTTTCGCTGTATGAACCGATTGGTACGGACCAGGAGGGGAATCATATCAGTCTTCTGGACATCATTTCAACAGAAGAAGCAGAACTCATAGAACAATATCTTCACAAATACTATCTAAGCCGTTTAGAACAGGAAGTGTTCCTTCTTACTGATGACCGAGAGCGGGAAATTATTTTAAAGCGTTATGGTTTATGTGGAAATGAACCACACACGCAAAAGGAAGTAGCGGCAATGATGGGAATTTCGAGATCCTATGTAAGCCGAATTGAGAAAAAAGCATTGGAGAAGCTCAGGAGCAGTTATGAGCAATACATGTAGCTTATCAGGTTAGGTATGAAAATGCTGAGAAGGATAAGGATTTATCTGGTGTTTTATGAGAATGAATATAACTGTTCAGAAATATGTATATTATTAAGAATGCAAAGGATAAGAAAGGGAATATTTATGCTGCAAATGTTATATCCAGATGAGTATCTGGACTCGACTTATACCATTGATTTTAAAAAGTTATATAAAGACGGATACCGGGGAATTTTATTTGATATTGACAATACGTTAGTACCTCATGGGGCACCAGCAGATAAGAGGGCGGTTGCTTTATTTAAAAAGCTAAGAGAGATTGGTTTTCAGACCTGCCTGATATCAAATAATAAAGAACCAAGAGTAAAAAGCTTTTGTGATAAAGTAGGTTCTACTTATGTCTTTAAGGCAGGAAAGCCTCTGCCTGGAGGATATGAGGAGGGAATCCGGAGAATGAAAACAACAAAAGAAAATACCCTGTTTATAGGAGATCAGATTTTTACAGATGTATTAGGTGCCAAAAGAGCCGGACTTCATGCCATCATGGTTAAGCCGATTCACCCAAAGGAAGAGATACAGATCGTACTCAAACGATATCTGGAAAAAGTCGTCCTCTTTTTCTATTTCCGAAGCATAAGGAAAAAAAGTGTTGAAAAATAGAGGTATTTATTATAGAATAGATTAATGAATGATTTACTAGTGATTAAGGAGGAATTTCAGATATGATTTCTGCAGGCGATTTTAAAAATGGCTTAACTATTGAACTTGAGGGAAATGTTTACCAGATTGTAGATTTCCAGCATGTAAAACCAGGAAAAGGTGCAGCTTTTGTAAGAACGAAAATGAAGAATATTAAGAACGGTGGTGTTGTTGAGAAGACATTCCGTCCAACAGAGAAGTTCCCACCAGCACATATCGAGCGTACAGATATGCAGTATTTATATACAGATGGTGATTTATATTACTTCATGGATGTAGAGACATTCGATCAGATTGCATTAAACGAAGATATGATCGGTGATTCTCTTAAGTTTGTTCGTGAGAACGACATGGTTAAGATGATTTCTCATAACGGAGATATCTTTGCTGTAGAACCACCTATGTTTGCAGAGTTAGAAGTAACAGAGTGCGAACCAGGAGAGAAAGGTAACACAGCAACAGGAGCAACTAAGCCTTGTACAGTTGAGACAGGAGCAGTTGTATATGTACCTTTATTCGTAAATCTTGGCGATAAGTTAAAGATTGACACAAGAACAGGAGAATACTTATCCAGAGTATAATTTTTGTTCATTTCGAATTATCTTTATGAGGTTTCGGAACTATGCAATAAGTTAAAAGCAGGCGGAAATCATACCTTGATTTTCGCCTTTTTTACAGGAGGCAATTATGAGAAGAAAGAAAAAGTCGGGTGCTGGTAAGATGATTGCAGCAGTCGTTGTTGTAGTCATATTATTATGTGGCATTTTTGCAATTATGAGGAATCTTGCTTCACCAGCATCTGCAGATAATAAGGCAGGCAATAAGGAAGGTAATTCCGCAAAGGCAACAGAAGCTTCTACAGAAGCACCAGATAACAGTGTGCCAATGACAGGTTTAAAAGTTACAGCACCGGCAACAACTATTCGTGTTGGTCAGACCATGCAGTTAAAAATCAGCCATGAACCATCCAATGCTACAAATACAAAGCTTAAATGGAGCTGCAGCAAAGATGGAATGGTAACTGTAACAAAGGATGGCGTATTAAAACCAGGTAAGAATGCAGGTAAGAATACCGTAAAGGTAACTGCAACTGCAACAGATGGTTCTAAATTAAGCGCATCTTTTGATTTAAGAATTTATCCAGCTATAGACCCAAGTAAACCGATGGTAGCTATTACATTTGATGATGGTCCTAACCCAGAAACAACAACCCCAATGCTTGATGCATTAGAGGAGAATTATGCGAAGGCAACTTTCTTCTGTTTAGGACAGAATGCAGGTTATTATCCAGAAACAGTACAGAGAGAATATAACCTTGGTATGGAAGTTGGAACTCATACATACAGTCATGTTGTTCTTACAAGCTTAAGTGCATCTGCACTTGATAGCGAGATAAGCAAGTCAGTAGATGCAATCAATAAGGCAATTGGTGTTAAGCCATCCTTAATGCGTCCTCCATACGGAGCGGTAAATAAGACTGTATTATCCGCAGTAGGTGGCTACAACCTCTGCTGTATGAACTGGTCTCTTGATACAGAAGACTGGAAGACAAAGAATGCAGATGCTACTTATAATGAAGTTATGAAAGCGCAGGACGGAGATGTTGTATTGCTTCACGACATCCATGAGTATAACGTAGATGCGGTAAAACGATTCGTTCCAGACCTGATTGCGGAAGGATTCCAGTTAGTAACTGTACCAGAGCTTTATGAAGCAAGAGGAGAGACACTTGAGGCAGGAACAGTTCATTACCGCACTGATCCTACTACACAGGCAGGGACAGAGACAGCTCCGGCGGCTTCTACAGATTCCGCAGCAGAGAGTACGACAGCTTCAGAGTAAAAGAAACAGACATCAAAGGAGACGCTCCTAAAGAGAGAATAGAACCTATATTTGTGGCCTCGCAGCTCCGAGGTCACAAATATAGGTTCTATTCTCTCTTTAGGAGCTGACTTTGGCTGGGGTTGTTTGTAAGCTGTTGATTTATGCTTGTTTTGAAAGTGATGAATATTATCACAATATGCTGTGACGGTATACAGAATTGATTTGATGATGGTTAAGAAATGGCTGTTTATTATTAATATCATTCTTATGACGATTTAATTTCGTGAATTCAGCCATAGACAGAACTCTGTAGATAGCTTCCAGAGTTCGTCTGTTTTGCCATTTAAAAATTTATAGAAAGGAAATATATTATGAGTCAGAAAAATAAGGGAATCATCCTGATCATTATGTCTGCTTTTTTCTTCGCACTTATGAACATGATGGTTCGGCTTGCCGGGGATTTGCCATCAATTGAAAAAAGTTTTTTCCGTAATTTTGTTGCGGTACTTTTTGCGCTGATTGCGCTGAAAAGGTCAAATACACCAGTTCACGTACCGAAAGGCCAGCTTAAAAACCTGCTGATGCGTTCTGTCTGTGGAACACTTGGTATTTTATGTAATTATTATGCGATTGATCATCTGATGCTTGCAGATGCATCCATTTTAAATAAGCTGTCCCCGTTCTTTGCGATTCTTTTTTCTTTTATTCTTTTAAAAGAGAAAATACATCCATTTGCAGCAGGATGTGTATTTATTGCCTTTGTTGGAAGTTTATTTATCATTAAGCCGGGCTTTGCTTCTGTGACAGCCTTGCCTGCCTTTGTTGGCCTTTTAGGTGGGATGGGAGCAGGAATCGCCTATACTTATGTACGGAAGCTCGGAACAAACGGAGTAAAAGGACCGTTTATCGTCCTTTTCTTCTCCGCATTTTCCTGTATTGTGACATTACCATATCTTATATTTGACTTTCACCCAATGACACTTGCACAGCTTGGCTGCCTGCTTCTTGCGGGTTTATTTGCAAGCGGAGGCCAGTTCACAATTACTGCTGCCTATACCTGTGCACCGGCAGGAGAAATCTCCATCTATGATTACTCACAGATTATCTTCTCCACCGTTCTTGGATTTTTGTTTCTTAGACAGATTCCGGACATGTGGAGTTTTGTTGGATATGGTATTATCATCGCCGCTTCTGTTGCGATGTTCCTGTTCAACAACCGAAAGAGAGTGTAGTCTCTCTTTTTTTCGTTGTTCCTTTGCGTGATTTTTAGCTTTCTCGTAAATATCAAAAGCATCCTGATAACGAGGACTATAATCATTGTGATAACGGCCTTTGTTGTTCATGTAAAAACCTCCTTGGATGGACAGACAAACCGAAAAAAGATAGTATAATAGCAAATGTGACCTCGGAGCAAGTGTTGGATGCGAGCCAGTAAGCAAAACATTCAACACGCCGCGACTAAAGTTACATTTGTTATTATACTATCTTTTTCCGCTTCTGTCTTTGAATATCTGTAGGATGGGTTTATTACATGTTAAACATAGATGACTTCCGCGTTCTCCCTCAAATCCCCTCTACATTGATTCTAATTCATCGAAATCCTGCCACAGCCAGAAGCCATTGAAGCCAATAAGCCATATTTGTGGTCTCGGAGCAAGTGTTGGATGCGAGCGGGAAAGCGAACATTCAACGCGCCGCGACTAAAATCACAAATATGGCTTATTGGCTTCAATGGCTTCGTCTGTTTGTTCTTGATGAATTAAATCAAAAACCACTTGCGTGATAACTGGTGACATAGTATAGTTAATATGTTAAGAAAATGTCACAAAGAACAGCAGGAGGAAGAAGTATATGAACAGTCATTTAAGTAAAACAGAATACAGAATTATGGAGTATTTCTGGAGTACAGGAGGGAAGTATACTTTTGGGGAATTGATGAAGTATTTTAACGAGGAAGAAGATAAAAACTGGAAAAAACAGACGTTGAATACTTTTTTAAGTCGTTTGATTGACAAAGGGCTGCTAGAGAGAAAAAAAGAAGAGACAAAGGCATATTATGGGGCTGCACTGACAAAGGCAGAGTTTAAGCAGCGTAAGGCGAAAGCGATTCTTGAAGAATGTTATGAAGGCAAGATTAGTCATTTTATTGCAGCATTAACTGGAAATAATGCAATTACGAAAGTTGATGAAAAGGAACTGATCGCACATATTTTAGACAGGTAATAACAGACAGCTGGGGAAAGAGGCGATGAAAAAGGATGGTACTACAACTTGTGATGGATATGGCGGGGACATTTCCTATCTTAGGGTATCTTCTTATTAAAAAAATATTTAAGAAACACATGACGGCACAAAAATATATATGGATATTGCGATTATCTATTATTTTATATTTGTGTCCGTTTCAGGAATTTAAATATTTGATTCTTCCAGAAAAGTTATTAGAGCGATTTAATTTTGCTGATTTTTGGGGGATTGCAGGGAAGAAAATAAGTGGATTTGAAGTTGTAAATATTCCATCATTATTTGGGGATTATTATGTAATACCGAAAGGAATTTTTTTGGTAACAGTTATATGGTTCATTATTTGTACTATATTAGTTATATATTATTATGGAACCTATTTTTTTATAAAAAGGCAGATAAGGAAGAATGGAATAAAGACAGACTTCTTTTTTGGAAAAAGGGGAAAAGATATTGAGGTTTTTCAGACGGCAAAAGTGAAAACACCTTGTACAGTAGGATGGCTTCACCCGAATATTTTTATCCCGAAAAGAGATTATACAGTTAAAGAGAAGGAGTGGCTTCTCAGACATGAGATTACACATGTTCGGCATGGGGATACTTTCTGGAAGGCGCTTGCACTTCTTGTTTGCATTTTTCATTGGTATAATCCATTTGTGTATTATCTTTTTCAACAATATTCAGTGATGTGTGAATACTATTGTGATGCAGTATGTATGCAGAATAGTAATAAAGAGGAAAAAAAGAATTACGCAATTTTCCTCGTAAAGTCAGCAACTTTGAGAATACCAAGACGGGGGTTGGCGATTGTGCAGGGACTTACGAATAATGGGGAAAAGATGCAGGAACGAGTTGATAGAATTTTAGATGGAGATAAAAAGCCAGCAGGGAAGATACAGCTTTTTATAGCAGGAATTCTAACAGTAATGTGTCTGTGTAGTTTTATGACGATTTTTGTTTATAGTGCAACGCAGGAACAGGATGTGCCAGCCCAGGATAATACTGTTACAGAAGAGGAATGGGATTATTTTTATGGAGAAGATGTTTCGATGGGAGATGCGTCTCTTGACTTTAGTAAATCGGCCATTTTATTTGAATTAAAGCAGGGAAAAATCACACCAGTTTTCCAGTCGAATTTAATGAATAATGGTTCTGATAAAGGCCAGAAAAAGGCACAGCAAAAGAGATGTAACCATGTTATGGAGGAGGGAACATTAAAGATTCATAAATCGAAAAAGAAAGGATGCCATATTGAAGCATATGAGGCGCAGCGATGTAAAAAATGTGGAATAGTAAAGAAGAATCAACTATCCTATGATACAGATTATGTAGTCTGCTCGCATGCTAAAAAGTAATATGATAGAAATTGTCAGGTAAAAATCAGAAAAGCACAGACATTGTAATAAAATCAGAAAAGTGATAAAGTGTACTATATAAAATAGTACGCTTTTCTTTTTTGTAAAAATGCAACTTCTGGCATAAATTTTATGTCTATATTATAGAGAGAAAGCGAAGACTCATATATTTTTATGGAGATACAGGAGGAAAAGGTTATGTGGATAAGGAAGATTGGATTGGGAATAGTTATAGGTGTAGTTTTATGCTCCGTGATGGTGAATGCAGAAGAAAGAAATAGCAGAAAAGCAGAGCCAATGACAGTAATGGAGAGGATGCGTGAAATTCCTCGCAAAATATATGGAAAGAAAAAAAGCAGAAACAAGATGCGGAAAGTGCCGGGGAAGTTTAAACTTCCGCCAGATGCCAGGATAGGAGATATTATAAAGACGAAAAGCGGGTATAAACAGATTATTGATATTTGGGGAAATGGAAAGTTTCGTCTAAAGTCTTTGGAAAAGAAATATTATAGGCAAAGGAAAATAAGAGTAAAAAAGAGATATAATTAGAAAATAAGAGATAATTTAAAATAAATATCTATATAAGCTGATTAATAAAAAAATAAGGATTTTTAGAACTTGCAATTATAAAAGAAAAAACATATTATAGGTATTAGCAATTAGCACTCAAATGAAATGAGTGCTAACAACATAAAAATCAAGAAGATAACAGATTTACAATTAATTTTGAATTAGGAGGCATTATATTATGAAGTTAGTACCATTAGCAGACAGAGTTGTATTAAAACAGCTGGAGGCAGAAACAAAGACAAAGACTGGTATTATTCTTACTAGCTCCGCACAGGAAAAACCACAGGAAGCAGAAGTAGTTGCTGTAGGTCCTGGAACAGAAGATGTGAAGATGGAAGTGAGCGTTGGACAGAAAGTAATTTATTCTAAATATGCAGGAACGAATGTAAAGATGGAAGAAGAAGAGTACATCATCGTAAAACAGAGTGATATTCTTGCAATCGTAGAATAATTCTAGTGTCAGCAGAATACAGATGATATTCTTTTCTGACAAGACATTAATCATTAGTCACATTTGACTGTTCAGATTCTATGAATTGTCAAGTGTGGATTGAAACAAGTAATCATAATTAATATTTTTGGTTAGTATATTTTTATATAGCAGGAGGAATCTTTATTATGGCTAAAGAGATTAAATATGGCGTAGAAGCCAGAAAAGCATTAGAAGCAGGTGTAAACCAGTTAGCAGATACTGTAAGAGTAACACTTGGACCAAAAGGACGTAACGTAGTTCTTGATAAGAGCTTTGGTGCTCCATTAATTACAAACGATGGTGTTACAATCGCAAAAGATATCGAATTAGAAGATCCATTTGAAAACATGGGTGCTCAGATTGTAAAAGAAGTTGCAACAAAGACAAATGATGTTGCTGGTGATGGTACTACAACAGCTACTGTTTTAGCACAGGCAATGATCAACGCTGGTATGAAGAACCTTGCAGCAGGAGCTAACCCAATCATTTTACGAAAAGGTATGAAGAAAGCAACAAATGCAGCAGTAGAAGCAATCGGAAACATGAGCGAGCAGGTTGGCGGCAAAGAGCAGATTGCTAAAGTTGCTTCCATTTCCGCAGCTGATGAGGAAGTTGGCCAGTTAGTAGCAGATGCTATGGAGAAGGTTTCTCAGGATGGCGTTATCACAATTGAAGAATCCAAAACAATGAAGACAGAACTTGACCTTGTAGAAGGTATGCAGTTCGATCGTGGATACATTTCCGCATACATGGCAACAGATATGGAGAAAATGGTTGCTGAATTAGATGATCCATATATCTTAATCACAGATAAGAAGATTTCAAACATTCAGGAAATCCTTCCATTATTAGAGCAGATCGTACAGAGCGGCGCTAAGTTATTAATCATTGCAGAAGATATCGAAGGCGAGGCATTAACAACATTAATCGTTAACAAGTTAAGAGGAACATTCTCTGTTGTTGGTGTAAAGGCTCCTGGATATGGTGACAGAAGAAAAGCAATGCTTGAAGATATCGCTATCTTAACAGGTGGTACAGTTGTATCTGAAGAAGTTGGCATCGAATTAAAAGATGCTACAATGGATATGCTTGGACGTGCAAAATCTGTTAAAGTTGAAAAAGAGAATACAGTAATCGTTGACGGTGCTGGAGATAAAGCAGCAATCAAAGCAAGAGTAGGACAGATTAAATCTCAGATTGAAGAGACAACATCTGATTTCGACAGAGAAAAATTACAGGAAAGATTAGCTAAATTATCTGGTGGTGTTGCAGTTATCCGTGTTGGTGCAGCAACAGAAACAGAAATGAAAGAAGCAAAACTTCGTCTTGAAGATGCTTTAGCAGCAACAAGAGCAGCAGTAGAAGAAGGTATCATCGCAGGTGGTGGATCTGCTTACATCCATGCAGCTAAAGCTGTAAAAGAGATGGCAAAAGAACTCACAGGTGATGAGAAGACTGGTGCAGAAATCGTTCTCAAAGCATTAGAGGCTCCTTTATATCACATCGCAGCAAACGCTGGACTTGAAGGATCTGTTATCATTAACAAAGTAGCAGAAAGCGAAGCAGGCGTAGGATTTGATGCGTTGTCAGAAACTTATGTAAACATGGTTGAATCCGGAATCATCGACCCTGCTAAGGTAACAAGAAGCGCATTACAGAACGCAACAAGCGTAGCTTCTACATTGCTTACAACAGAGTCTGTAGTAGCAGACATTAAAGAGGATACACCAGCTCCAGCAATGCCAGCAGGCGGCGGAATGGGAATGATGTAATTATAAATTCTGGTTTGTGTAGCAAAACAAACAGACGCCGCTAAAGAAGCATAGCAATCGGATTGCCGGAAGAATTATTAAGAAGAAGCCCTAAAAAATTCAATAAATTTTTTAGGGCTTCTTTTTCATATTTTTTGAGCAATCTGATAGAATATATACAGCGGCTGTCTATTTCTAATCCGGCAAATCTTTTAAAACATAAATTCTGACTTTACTTCAGCAGCCCAAGACAGCTCTCAGTAAATAAAAAACCTATATTTGTGGCCTCGGAGCAAGGGTTGGATACGAGCGTGTGTAAGCGAGTATTCAACCCGCAGCGACTAAAGTCACAAATATAGGTTTTTTATTTACTGAGAGCGTCTCCTTTGCCTGCGCAAATCAGAATTGCCTTTTTGGTTAAAAGTTGGTAGAATATTTTTGAAGGTATTATTTATATGAGGTGTTTATGAAAAGAAAGATAATATTATTGTTAGTAACTCTCTGGATAAGTATTTTCATAATCAGTGGCTGCAGTATGATGCCACATCTGAATGCTTCTGCCCAGACGGTGATTGATACGAAAAAGGAACTGCTTGCAGAGATTGAAAATGCGCTATCTAGTGGAAAGACGAAGATTTCTTTTGTGACAAGTGATCTTGATCAGACAGATTTTGATACGCTGAATCAGAATATAGAAGGTTTTTATGGTGTGGTAAAGGAATATCAGATAAAGAGTGTAAAGTTTTTGAATAAGTCTTATGTGACGTTAAATTGTGAGATTAGTGATAATTATTATGTAGAAAAAGCCTTTTTTGATGAGGAGGATATTCCAGAAGAACGAGAAAAAGCAAGGGATTTGTATGAAGCTTGTAAAAGTTTTCTTACCAGTTTACAAAGTAAGAAGCGAAGTGATTATGAAAAGGAAAAGCTGATTCATGATTATATTGTGAGTAATGTTGCATATGGATATCCAGGTGGAAAGAAAGAGCCGGAAGGAGATGCCTATAGTGCATATGGTGCTCTGGTTTTAAAGAAAGCGGTATGTAATGGTTATGCAGAGGGGATGAAGCTGCTTTGTGACCTTTCTGGTGTGACCTGTAAGATGATTTCTGGGACAGCAGATGGAGAAAAACATGCCTGGAATTTGATAAAGCTTGATAAAGAGTGGTATCATGCAGACCTTACCTGGGATGACCCGGAACCGGATGAGACTTCCCGTATTATGTACCCTTATTTTAATGTGGATGATACACAGATGAAAGCAGACCATAAATGGAATGCGGCATTGTATCAAAAGGCAGAAGGAAACGAATATAATTACTATAGAAAAAAAGATTTACTTTGTGAGGATTATAAAAGTTTTCGTAGTAAATGTGAGGATATTTTGGAGAAAAAAAGTCCAAATAGTATTCAGTTTATGGTGAAAGATTATGACCAGGATACGTATTCAGATGATAATCTCCAGTTTATTCTTCGGTATAGCGGCGCTTCTTCGCTACGGATGCAGATTGCGGGAAAAACTCCCTATACGATGTTATATTTTAAGCTTCAATATTGATAAGTGATAAATTACAAATTATATGGCGGAAAAGGACGTAAAATATAATATTTTAAAATAACAAAAATAAGTGTTAAAATAGATAATAAGAATAAACCTGCAGTATAGACAAAAAGGTAATAAGAAGAGATAATATTAGAGCGTGTTTGAAAAATCATTCCAGCAATCTGCACACCCCAATTTACGGTATATTTTGCCCTCATTCAGTTGACGTAGCCCGCTACGCCGCCCTCATTCAGGCGAAATCTCCCGCAAATTGTGATGCACATCTTGCAGAAAGCATTTTTCAAAAACGCTCTAGGCAAAAACAGATAATAAAGAAAGATAGTAGGACAAGGACAGATATACAGCTAAAGAAAGGTAGAGAAATGACAAAAGAACAGTTTATTATGGAATTAGAACAATGTCTGCAGGGCGAAGTGTCTGCATATGAATTATCTGATTCATTAACGTATTACAGACAGTATTTTGAGGATGAGATTCGTAATGGAAAAAGTGAGGAACAGGTCGTTGAAGAGTTAGGAAGTCCAAGACTTATTGCCCGCTCTATTATTGATGCGCACGGAATAGAGGAAAGTGCTTCTGGTAATTCCGATTATGGAGATAATTCTTATGGAAGTGGTTATGCACAGAATGATAGTTCCTACCGTAGCTATGGAGATGCATATTCTGACAGAAGAGATATCGAAAACAACAATCAGAAGGGAGCTTTGCAGAGTGCCGGTAAGATGATTATGACAATTATTATTTCCGCACTGGTATTTTTCATTGTATTATTTTTATTGCGGGCATTGTTGCCGCTTGCAGTGATAATTATTGCAGCAGTTTTGATTGTACGCCTGATTCGAGGATAATATTCAAGAATTCCTAGATGATGTGATTAGAGCAAATGATAGAGGGAAACAGGACAGAAAAGAGGGTTTGATATGACAAGGGAAGAAGTATTGGAAAAAGTATCAAAGAAACGAGAAGAATTTATCTCCTGGTATCATGAATTTCATCAGATACCAGAACTTGGATTTGAAGAAAAAGAAACAACAGAATTAATCTGTGAGAAGCTTACCGGGATGGGGATTCATCCACTTCGATTAGATCCAACAGGGGTAACTGCCTATGTCGGCCCACATGATGCCTATACAGTAGGTCTTAGAGCAGATATTGACGGCCTTAGGGTTTTAGAAGATACAGATTTGCCATTCCAGTCAAAGCATCCTGGAAAGATGCATGCCTGCGGACATGATGGTCATATTACAGGCTTGTTAGGAGCAGCTTCTATTTTAAAAGAAATGGAATCTGAACTGACTGTCCGTGTCAAATTAATTTTTCAGCCGTCTGAAGAAAATACAAAAGGTGCAAAGCAGATTATTTCCCAGGGAATATTAGAAGATGTTGATGAAGTGTTTGGCCTGCATCTCTTTTCCGATATAAAAGCAGGAGAGATTTCTGTGGAGCCGGGAGCCAGAATGGCACAGACAGATCGTTTTACTATCACTTTCATCGGAAAAGGTGGTCATGCCGCAAAGCCACATCAATGTGTGGATGCTACCGTTATGGCTGCTGACTTTGTAATGAATGTACAGACAATTGTAGCAAGAGAGCTTGACCCGATTGAGGGAGCGGTTGTGACAGTTGGTTCCTTAAAATCGGGAACGCAGTATAATATTATTTCCGGTAAGGCAGTCTTAGAAGGAACTTGCCGAAGCTATTCTGAAGACGTAGCACAGCACTTACAGGATGCCATTCGAAGAAGAGCAGAAGCAGTAGCAGACAGCTACGGCGGAAACGTAAAGATTGCCTATGAACAGGGCTCTCATCCACCAGTACTTAACGATGCAGCACTTTCCCGCCGAATCGCAGACGAAGCAGAACAGCTATTAGAGAATCGAAAGCTGGTCCATATCGCGCCATTAATGCTTGGAGAAGATTTCTCCTGGTATCAGAAGGAAGTGCCGGGTGTATTTGCCTTCGTAGGCTGTGGCACACCGGGAAGAAAGTGCTATCCAAATCATCATCCGAAGTTTGAAATCGAAGAATCTGCACTTTCAGATGGGGTGTTGTTGCATTTGGCGGCGGTAGTTTCGGCGATGCATCGGGAGAAGGAAGAGTAGGGTATATAATTGGGGGATTGGATTTTCCAGTTTGTTAGTATAGAGTAAAGGATGTAATTTATAAAAAATGTATTTATAAATGGAAGTCATACCGTATGGGTATGTGAGTAGAAATTATTTAATTAAATATTATTTTAGAAAAAAGTTTCTTGCAGAAAAAATGTAAGAAACTTTTTTATTAAGATTATATATAATATTTAATTAAATAAAGAAAAAGTTGAAAGAAAAAAATAAGTGTGCTATCATGAATGTACAAAAATAAATACAATATTGCTTTTGAGAGGGTATTATATGGAGAAAAAGTATATTGCGCATATTAATGAAGAATTAAAAACAGAACAAACAGTAAAGGAACGTAGTGAAAATGTTGCGATGTTAGCAGAAGAATATGCTGTTGAAAGATTTAAGAAGATAGCATATGTAACAGGGTTATTACACGACTGTGGGAAGTACCAGGAATCTTTTAAAAAAAGAATATCAGGAAGTGATATACGGGTAGAACATTCAACTTGTGGAGCAATTATTGTAAAAGATATGTCGGAGAATAAATCCAGATATCCATTAGGGATTTTGTCAAGAATGATGGAATATTGTATAGCCGGGCATCATTCAGGAATACCAGATGGTGGAACTACAAATGATTATGAGACGGATCCGACATTAACTGGAAGATTAAAAAGGGAATTTGAAGATTTTTCTACATATAAAGAAGAATTGGAAATACCGGAACTAGATGAGAAAGATTTTCTGCAATTTCTGTTATCAGATTGTGACAATAGTGAAGAGAAAGTACTAGATAAGATTGCGTTTTTGACAAGATATTTATTTTCATGTCTTGTGGATGCGGATTCAGAAGATACGGCTAATTTTTGTAGAGTTGGTGAAAGACCAAGAGAATTAAAAGGGGATTTTGGAGTAGCATTAGATAATGTAAATCAAAGATTAGAAAGTTTTCAGGTTGAAACAGAGCTTCAAAAAGCCAGAGCATTGTTACAAAGCCAGGCATTTGAAAATGCAAAAACAACTGCGGAAATTTATTTGTTGAATATGCCAACGGGAAGTGGAAAAACCTTGGCGAGTGTTAAGATTGCGTTAGAACGAGTAATTTTACAAAAGAAAAAAAGAATCATTTATATAATACCTTATAATAGTATCATTGATCAGACTGCAGAAGTTTTTAATGAGCTGTTTCAAAATAATTTAGAGATATTAAGGCATCAATCTACATTTGATTATGAAAATATAGATGAAATGAATGAAGATTATAAAGAAGCGGCTAAGATAGCAATAGAAAACTGGGGGAATACAAAGTTTATTATTACTACAACGGTGCAATTTTTTGAGTCAATTTATTCAAACAAGCGTGGAAAGTTACGCAAGATACATAATATGGCTGATAGTATTTTAATATTTGATGAAGCACATATGATGCCGGAGAAATATTTACAGCCATGTCTGCAGGCAGTTGCGTATATTACCAAATATTTGCAAAGTGAAGCGGTTTTTCTAACAGCAACAATGCCGGATTATTTAAGCTTGATAAGAAAATATGCAGTGACAGACAGTAAAATTGTAAACTTAATTGAAGATAAGTCATTATTTAAAAAGTTTCAAAAATGTAATTATAATTATTTAGGAGAGATAGGAGAAGATGAACTTCTTGCCAAGAGTTCATTATGCCCATCCTCATTAATCATCGTAAATACAAGAAAAGCAGCAAGGAAACTATATAAAAAGATTTCGGGGAAAAAGTATCATTTATCTACATATATGACAGCGTTAGACAGGGCAATTGTATTAAAGAATATCAGAAAAGACTTGAAGTACCTGGAAAAAGATTTCCCAGATTTTAAAAATGTATCGGAGGAGAGACAGATTACTATTGTTTCTACATCGTTAATAGAAGCTGGGGTAGATTTGGATGTTTACACAGTTTTTAGGGAATTAAAAGGATTGGATAATATTTTACAGGCAGGAGGACGATGCAATAGAGAGGGAAAAAGGGAAAAAGCAGATGTGTCTGTGTTTGAATTGCTTGATTCAAAAAAGAAGGCGATATCAGTAGAAATGGATATAACAAGAGATTTATTAAAAAAATATGATGATATTTCTGATTCGGCCTGTATAGAAGAGTATTATGAAAGAATTTTTTCGCTTAAGGAAGATAGTATATCTCAAAATACGATGCATTGTATTTGTGATAATTTTAGATATATTCCATTTAAGAAATATGCAGAGAATTTTGAATTGATTGACAGTAGAACGGTTTCGCTAGTGGTTCCAAGAGATGAGAAAAGCAGACAAATGGTAGCAGATTTAAAGTATAAGCAAACAGTGGATGAGAGAAAATTACAGAATTATACCTGTTCTTTATATAAAAATGAATTAGAGGATTTAATGGACCAAAAGGTAGTAGATGATTTTGGAACAGGCATTTATTGTCTTACTAATTTGGATTATTATGATGAAGAATTAGGACTTTTATTTTGAAGCAAGTGATTATTTTTTATAATGAAAGAGAGGGGAGAAGGATGAGTTATGGATTTAAAGTATTAGTAGAGGGGGATTATGCCTGCTTTACCAGACCGGAGCTTAAAGTTGAAAGGGTAAGTTATGATGTTCCCACTCCGGGAGCTTTGGAAGGAATGCTAAAAAGTGTGTACTGGAAGCCTGCTGTCCGATATGTAATTGATAAGATTATTGTATTCCATCCAATTGATTTTATTAATATACGAAGAAATGAAGTAAAAGAAAAAGTGAAATTTAAAGCAGTTAAAAATCAAATGAAAGGGAAAGCAGAAAGTCCATGTATCTATACCTCGAAAATCAGGAGTCAGAGAGCCTCTATGGTATTAAAAAATGTGAAATATGGTATAGAATTTCATTTTGAACTGACAGGTCTGAAAAATGAAGAGGAACAGGATGCGGAAAAAAAGCACTATAATATTATTAAACGACGTTTAGAAAAGGGACAATGTTTTAGGACACCGTGTTTGGGATGTAGTGAATTCCCGGTAAAGAGTATTTCTTTACTGGAGAAATTTGATGAAAATATGATCAGTGAGAGAATTATTGCAATGGGAGATGTTGATTTGGGATTTATGAGTTATAAAGTACAGTTTGAAGATGGTGGAAAGCCAGTTAATGGAGACTGGGATAATCCTAAATTTTCAGATAAAGCATCTACGCTCTACTATCGCCCACATATGATAAATGGGGTTATTGATGTAGAAAAATACAGGGAGGGACTTAAATGCTAATTCAGGCACTATGTGATTATTATGATATTTTATCGGCAGAAGGAAAAGTTCTTCCAGAAGGATATTCTAAAGTAAAGATTCATTACCTCATTTCTTTGACGGAAGAAGGAACGATAGATAATATAATAAATGTGCAGAGAGAAATTGCGGAATCTAAAAAAGGGAAGGTGATAAAAAGACTAGTTCCTAAAGAAGTAAAAATGCCAGAAAGGACAGAAAAATCTGGAATTGAAGCAAATATTTCAGAACATAGACCTTTGTACATTTTTGGATTAAATAGAGATAAAAAAACAGGTGAATTATCTACGGAAGATAGGACAGGAAAGGCAAAAAAATCTCATAAAGCATTTGTAGAGAAAAATTTAGAATTTATCGGAGATTTAAAGTCTCCTATAATAGATGCCTATCGACAATTTCTATTAAATTGGAATCCAGAAGAGGAATTAGAAAATAAATTTCTGTTAGGGCTAGGAAAAGATTATGAGACCTCTGGGTTTTCCTTTGCTTTATCGGGAAAATCAGATACGACATTATTATACGAGGATATTGAGTTAAAGAAAAAATGGGATGCTGTATGTAAAACTGATAGAGAAATGGAAAACGAAAAAACATTTGCACAGTGTGCCATTACAGGAGAAGAAGAACCGATAGCAAGAATACATGGGAAAATAAAGGGAGTATATGGTGGCCTGGCAACAGGAAGCGTGTTGATTGGATTCAATAATAATTCAGAAAGCTCTTATGGAAATGAACAATCTTATAATAGTAATATTTCAGAAAAAGTTATGAAAAAGTATACGGAGGCTTTGAATGTTTTATTAAGCAGCAAACACAAAATATTGTTAGACGGTATGACGATTGTTTTCTGGGCTATGGATAAAGGAGAAGAATATGAAGATTTATTCCTAAAGATGCTTTCTCAAACAACAGATAAAATAAAAGCAAAAGAACTTTCCAATATACTTCAAAAACTTATGAGAGATGGACAAAAAGGAAAAGTGTTAAAAGAACATTTTTTAGAATTAGATAAAATAGATGAAGATGTAGATTTTTACATATTAGGATTGAAACCGAATTCTTCAAGACTGTCTGTGAAATTTATTTTTAGGAAAAAATATGCAGATATATTATGGAACATTTCAAAATTTCAGCAGGAATTAAAAATAGTAGGTGGACTTGATATTGTATCGATTCATCGTATCTATTTTGAATTGACTTCTCCAGAGTATAGAATGAAAGATGATAAAAATAATAAAATAAATCCAGCATTATTGGCAAAAATATTTGAGTCTATTATTTATGGTACACCTTATCCAAATGCTTTATTAGAGACAGTAGTTCGAAGAGTCAGAGTGGATAGTGGAAGTGAAAAGTTAAATGGTGTAAGAGCAGGAATGATAAAAGCATATATTAACAGAAATTATAAAAAGGAGGAATTAAAAATGGCATTGGATAAAGAAAATAAGGGGCAGGCATATTTGTCTGGAAGACTTTTTGCCGTCTTAGAAAAGTTGCAGCAGGAGGCACATCAGAATGGCCTTAATCGAACAATTAAGGATTCTTATTTTTCATCAGCATCTATGAATCCTCAAATGGTTTTTCCTAAATTGCTTCGTTTAGGACAGGCGCACTTGAAGAAGGTTTCATATCCTGTTTTTTATAATAAATTAATAGGTGAGATTATAGATTCATTGAATGGAGGTTTTCCTAAACTGCTTTCATTAAAAGAACAGGGAGAATTTATAGTGGGATATTATCAGCAATATCAGAGCTTTTTTGAAAAAAATGAAAAGAATGCAAGTAAAGAAGAGGAGGAAAAATAATATGGCACTGAATAATAGATATGATTTTGTTATGATTTTTGATGTGGAGAATGGAAATCCTAATGGAGACCCGGATGCTGGGAATGCTCCTAGAATGGATGTAGAGTCTGGGTTGGGATATGTGACAGATGTATGTCTAAAGCGTAAGATAAGAAATTATGTGGAACTTGTAAAAGAGGGAGTTCCAGGATATAACATACTGATAAAACCAGATAAGCCATTAAATGAAAAATTTGCGGAAGCGTACAAAGCTGAAAATTTAGAAACTGGGAAAAAAGGAAAAAATGCAGATGATGTAAAAAAAGCAAGAGAATACATTTGCAAAAATTATTTTGATGTAAGAGCCTTTGGAGCGGTAATGTCAACAGGAGATGATCCTTGCGGAATAGTAAGAGGACCCGTGCAGATTAATTTTGCCAGAAGTATTTCTCCAATAAATGCATTAGATATTACTATTACTCGTCAGGCAAAAACATCTGAAGTGCGCAATCAAAAAAGTGGTGATACGGAGATGGGAAGAAAAAGTATTATTCCATATGCATTATACAGGGCAGAGGGTTATGTGTCAGCCGCTCTTGCTAATAAATCAACAGGATTGACAGAAGAGGATGTAGAGCTTTTATGGACATCAATTATAAATATGTTTGAAAATGATCATAGTGCTGCAAGAGGAAAAATGTGCATGAGAAAGTTGTATGTTTTTAAACATGATAATGTTCTGGGAAGCTGTCCATCTCATATTTTATTTGATAAGATAACAATTCAGGAAAAAGAGGGAAGGATTCCTCGGTCATTAGAAGATTATGTTATTCAGGTTGATAACAATATGCCGCAGGGAGTGGAGATGATAGAAAAATTATGAGTAGTGTAGAAATTGCAATTCGCTCTATCCAACATTATTTATATTGCCCGCATCGATGGGGACTTTTGGAAATTGATAAAGCATGGGCAGAAAATATCTTTGTCACAAAAGCAAATTTGATGCATAAAAGAGTGCATGACCCAAAGAAAAATTATATTTCTAGAGGGAAAAAAGTTTTTACATCAGTTCCGATATATAATGATTTGGAACCTTATAATTTATATGGAATGACCGATTGTATGGAGTTGCACGAAAATAAAAACGGGATATCCATTAATGGAAGTGAGGAGAAATATCAGATAGTTGTTGTCGAATATAAACCGACAAAACCAAAAAAACAAGAATATCGGGAAGATGACTTAATGCAGGTATTTGCACAAAAATTATGTATAGATTTTGTATTTGGAGGTCATTGTAAGGGGGTTATTTATTATGGAGATGTGAAGAAGAGGGTTACCTTACCTTTAGAAGAACATTTTCATCAGTACGATGATTTCTTGAGAAAAATTTTAGAAGAAATGAGAGATTATTTAAAAAGAGGGAAAATTCCTCCTATTAGAAAAAACCAAAAGTGTAGTGGATGTTCAATGAAGGATTTATGTATGCCATCAATGAAAAAGATTAATGACGTTCGAAACGAGATAGAAAAAATTGAAAGGGCATCAATATGAGAAAACTTTTAAATACAGTTTATATATTGCAAGAACAGGCATATTTGACATTAGACGGAGAAAATCTGGTATGTAAAATAGATGGAGAAACAAAACTTCGTATTCCGTTCGAAAATGTAGAAAATATAGTTTGTTTCAATTATCTGGGTTGCTCTCCAGCATTAATGGGAAAGTGTGTTAGTAAAACAATACCTATTAACTTTATTTCACCGCAGGGGAAATTTTTGGCAAAAGTATGTGGTGAAACAAAAGGAAATGTTTTTCTGAGAGTACAGCAGATAGACAAGTTTAGAGCTGAAGGTTTATTATTAACACAAAATACTATGGCAGCAAAATTTAGTAATTGCAGACAGTTAATACGTAGAACATTACATGATAATGCGGAGTTAAGGGAAGATGAAAATATACAAAAAGTATTAGAAGTTTTGAAGGAGGGAATTGATAAAGTTTACGAGGCAGAGTCCATCGAAGAAATAGTGGGAATTGAAGGATTTTGTGCAAAGAATTATTTTTCCATATTTAACAAACTTATTACAAATAAAAAGGTTGATTTTGAATTTCAATTAAGAACAAAACATCCGCCACTAGATCCAGTGAATGCATTATTATCCTTTGTTTATACGTTAGCGACAAATGAGGTGGCCGCAGCATTAGAGACAGTTGGGTTAGATAGCTATATAGGATATTGTCATACATTAAGAAGTGGGCGAAGTTCATTAGCTTGTGATTTGGTGGAGGAAATAAGATGTATTGTGGAGAGATTTGTAATTACTCTCCTGAATTTAAAAATAGTGGGAGAGAAAGATTTTGAACAAAAAATTTCTGGAGCTGTTTGGTTGAATGAAGAAGGGAGAAAAAAGGTTCTTTCTAAATGGCAGGAGAAAAAACGTTCTACAATGACACATCCATATTTGAAACAGAAAATTCCTCGTGGTTTGTTGCCATATGTACAAAGTAATTTGTTGGCGAAGTATGTGCGAGGAGAAATAAGTACATATCCTTCATTTTTGCTTAAGTAATATATTAAAAACGAGGAAGTGAATAATAATGATGGTTTTGATAAGTTATGATGTAAGTACGACATCACCGGCGGGGAAAAAACGGTTACGAAAAGTTGCAAAAGAATGTCAGAATCATGCCCAGAGAGTTCAAAATTCTGTTTTTGAGGCAGATTTAGATTATTCTTCATTTTTAAAATTAAAAGAAAAACTTATGGATTTAATAGATAAGGAAGAGGATAGTCTTCGATTTTATTATTTGGGGAATAATTGGGAGAGAAGAGTGGAACATATAGGTGCAAAGAAGACATATAATCCAGAAGGGGTTATAATCATTTGATTTTTAAATGAAACAGGCGAACTACTGGTGATTAAAAAAATCCAGGAGGTTCGCTTGAAAAAAATCCGTTTTAACGGTAAAATTAATATAATTCTAAATGAATTATAAGTCCATCTCGTGATATATGGGGATGCTGAGGCTGTAGTATACTATATATAGCGGTCACATCCCACACGGGATGTGTGAGTAGAAATCTTAAGGGGGGTGATATTATGGCAGGGAAAAAGAGTCACATCCCACACGGGATGTGTGAGTAGAAATTTATACAGGGGACACTTACGTTAAATGATACAAGTCACATCCCACACGGGATGTGTGAGTAGAAATTAACTTCAATACCTAAAAAGCAACCATCTGAACGTCACATCCCACACGGGATGTGTGAGTAGAAATTTTAAGTGTAACTACTGTAACCAGCGCATAAATAGTCACATCCCACACGGGATGTGTGAGTAGAAATGTAAAAGTTCAAACATTCTACGGAACAGAAGTCAGTCACATCCCACACGGGATGTGTGAGTAGAAATGCAATGAAAGCGGTCAATGCGTTTAAGGGAATCGTCACATCTCGCACGGGATGTGTGAGTAGAAATGATCTCAGTAATTTTAATACTAGTAAAGTGATAGAGTTATATTCTTTAAAGGATGTATGAGTAGAGAGGATTGTTTGGTAAATTTATTTTGCG